>SAMEA3663036__coassemble_81_pt1 | contig 44433 bp, 27 predicted proteins | sample SAMEA3663036__metabat2_high_PE_014 | metagenome-assembled genome bin SAMEA3663036 (sample SAMEA3663036) | pig gut metagenome | biome: pig gut; feature: pig-associated habitat; material: faeces | place: France | collected 2012
AAAACAGCCTAAAAAATCTGTCTCGTGTCAGATGCCGATTTTGAACACCCTACCTATAGGGGTGTGATTGGAGTTAATACTCATCCCACGCTTTTATGGCGAGGTCGTCGAGCGACATGGATGTGAAGGCATGTATGAATGCGGAGGCGAGCCGGTCGTTGGTGAGCAGTGGGATATTGAAGTCGATGGCAGCACGACGAATTTTATATCCGTTGGAGAGCTCTGTAGAGGTGAGGTTCTTTGGTATGTTCACCACCATGTCAATCTCCTTATTTCGAATCATATCGAGAGCCTGCGGTTGTTGCTGCTCCGAAGGCCAGAACACCTGAGTGCAAGACACACCGTTCTCGATGAGGTAGCGGTAGCTACCGCCAGTGGCATAGAGCTGATATCCCTTTTCAGCAAGCTTTCTGCACGGTTCGAGGAGCGAAGCCTTCTGATGTGCGTCACCAGAAGATACGAGAATTGTTTTCTCAGGAATACGTAGTCCGACGGAAAGCATAGACTTCAGTATTGCGCAGTCGGTATCGTCACCGAGACATCCCACCTCACCCGTACTACTCATATCGACTCCGAGCACAGGGTCAGCCTTCTGTAGTCGACTGAACGAGAACTGTGATGCTTTTATTCCCACGTAGTCGAGGTCGAACTCCGTCTTTGTTGGTCGTTCGTATGGTATTCCTAACATTATCTTCGCAGCAAGTTCAATGAGGTTTATCTTCAGCACCTTGCTAACGAATGGGAAAGAGCGTGATGCCCTTAGGTTACACTCAATCACCATGATGTCGTTATCCCTCGCCATGAACTGAATATTAAACGGACCTGAGATATGCAGTTCCTGAGCAATCTTCTTCGCCACCTTCTTAATTCGACGCATGGTCTCGTAGTATAGCTTCTGAGGAGGGAACTGAATAGTAGCATCACCAGAGTGAACACCCGCAAACTCCACATGTTCAGAGATTGCATATGCAATTATCTCACCCTTGTCAGCCACAGCATCCATCTCAATCTCCTTTGCACCCTGTATGAAACGAGAGATCACCACTGGATGCTTCTGACTCACGTTTGCCGCCATCTGCAGGAATTTCACCAGTTCCTCTTGATTGCTGCAGACATTCATGGCAGCACCAGAGAGCACGTATGATGGGCGCACAAGTACAGGGAATCCCACTTGAGCAATGAACTCATTCACATCGTCCATGTTTGTGAGCTCCTTCCATGCTGGCTGCACAACCCCGATGCGGTCGCACATTGATGAGAATTTCTGACGGTCCTCCGCATTGTCGATATACGAAGCCTGCGTACCAAGGATAGGTACTTTCTGTTCGTCGAGAAGCATGGCAAGGTTGTTCGGAATCTGTCCGCCTACAGAGAGAATGACACCATGCGGGTTCTCTAACTCTATGATGTCCATGACTCGCTCAAAGGTCAGCTCATCGAAATAGAGGCGGTCGCACATATCATAGTCGGTAGACACAGTCTCCGGGTTGTAGTTTATCATCACACTCTCGTAGCCCTGTTTTCTTGCTGTCTGCAAGGCATTCACCGAACACCAGTCGAACTCCACAGAAGAGCCAATTCTGTAAGCTCCAGACCCCAGTACAATCACTGAGCCCTTTCCCTTTTCAGAATCTGTTTCCTGAGAGAGATGAATATCGTGAGCCGTACCACTATAGGTGAGGTAAAGATAGTTTGTTTGAGCCGGGAACTCACCAGCCAGCGTGTCTATCTGCTTAACAACAGGTAAGATGCCTAACTCCTTCCTTCTCACCCTCACCATAAGGCGTTTATCGCCATCGCCCAGGACGGCACGTGCAATTTGGAAGTCGCTGAACCCCTTTCGCTTAGCCTCCAAGAGCAAGTCGGCAGGAACAGCATTGATATCGTTATATTCAGCAAGCTTCTCGTCGGTAGAGACAATTCCCTTCAGCTTCTGCAGAAACCATTTGTCTATTTTCGTAAGATTATGAATCTGGTTTACGGTGTATCCCGCCTTCATGGCCTTAGAGATCACGAAGATGCGCTTATCGGTAGGCTCACGGAGCGCTTTATCGATGTCTGGCACCTGAAGAACTTTGTTTTCCACAAAGCCATGCATGCCCTGCCCAATCATGCGAAGCCCCTTCTGAATAGCCTCCTCGAATGTTCTGCCTATTGCCATCACCTCACCCACAGACTTCATGCTTGAGCCCAACTCACGGTCCACGCCCTGGAACTTTCCAAGGTCCCAGCGAGGAATCTTGCAAACAACATAATCGAGTGCCGGTTCGAAGAATGCCGATGTAACCTTTGTGACGGAGTTGTTCAGTTCAAACAATCCGTATCCAAGTCCAAGCTTTGCTGCTACAAAAGCGAGTGGATATCCCGTTGCCTTTGAAGCAAGGGCAGAAGAGCGTGAGAGACGTGCGTTCACCTCTATGACACGGTAGTCTTCAGAGAAAGGGTCGTAGGCATACTGCACGTTACACTCACCCACGATACCTATGTGGCGTATGATTTTTATTGAGAGCTCACGCAGTTTATGATAGTCGCGATTGGAAAGCGTCTGTGATGGAGCAACAACAATACTCTCACCAGTGTGAATGCCGAGAGGGTCGAAGTTCTCCATGTTACAAACGGTGATACAATTGTCGAAGCGGTCGCGTACAACCTCGTATTCCACCTCCTTCCAACCCTTCAGACTCTTCTCAACAAGAATCTGTGGAGAGAACGAAAGCGCCTTGTTGCCAATTGTTGTCAGCTCCTCCTCGTTATCGCAGAAGCCAGAGCCCAAACCGCCGAGAGCGTAAGCAGCACGAATGATTACCGGATACCCCAACTCTTTTGCCGCTGCCTTTGCCTCTTGAAGTGTGTTGCAAGCATGACTCTTGATGGTGTTCACGCCAATCTCGTCGAGTTTCTCGACAAAGAGTTCACGATCTTCCGTGTCAATAATAGCCTGTACTGGTGTTCCCAAGACCTTCACGTTATATTTTTCGAGAATGCCACTCTGATAGAGTTCCACACCGCAGTTCAAAGCTGTTTGTCCGCCGAAGCTGAGTAGTATTCCGTCAGGACGTTCTTTTTCAATGACCCTCTCCACGAAGTAAGGCGTTACGGGAAGGAAATACACCCTGTCAGCCACCCCCTCAGAAGTCTGTACGGTGGCGATATTCGGATTTATGAGTATAGACTCGATACCCTCTTCTTTTAATGCTTTCAGAGCCTGCGAGCCAGAATAGTCGAACTCTCCAGCCTCACCAATTTTTAACGCTCCCGAACCGAGGAGCAGCACTTTCTTTATATTTTGAATCATAAGAATATTTGAGTTTATAAGCCGTTGTTTATAAGAAAAATAGGTGTGCAAGATTTACAACAAAGAGAAGAACTGCCCAAAGATAAACTCCGTATCAGTGGGACCTGAGCAAGCCTCTGGGTGGAACTGCGCAGAGAACCAAGGCATTGTCTTATGTCGAATGCCCTCATTAGAGCCATCGTTCATGTTTATGAACAGCGGTTCCCAATCGGCAGGTATAGTGGCGTTGTTTACTGCATAGCCGTGGTTTTGTGATGTTATGAAGCATTTCTCGGTAGGCTTTCCGTTCTCCATAAGGCGAACAGGCTGGTTATGCCCACGATGCCCATATTTCAGTTTCTCCACCTTAGCGCCAGCAGCAAGCGATAGAATCTGGTTTCCCATGCAGATGCCGTAGATAGGCTTTCTCTCCTTCATGAACTCCCTTACGTGCTCAACTGTCTTGCCACAAAGGTTTGGGTCGCCGGGACCGTTAGAGATAAAAAGCCCATCGAAAGCCACTCTCTCACCGTTTGCATCTACGATGTTGTTGAAGTCGTAGTTCCACGGCACAACAGTGATCTCCACATCATATTTCAGCAACTCACGTATGATGTTCTGCTTCACGCCCATATCTACGAGACACACCTTTTTCTTTCCCTCTCCGAAGTGCTCAACCACTTTTGTGCTTACGAGAGCAACCTGGTTTACGAGGTTAGGGTCTTCAAACTCAATATCCTCTTCGCCATCGAATGTGATTTTTCCAGGCATGGAGCCATGCTCACGTAGAATTTTTGTCAGCTCCCTGGTGTCAATGCCCTCAATGCCAACAATTTTCTCTTCTTTCAGCCACTGCGCAAGAGAGCGGTTTGCATTCCAGTGGCTATACTCCTCAGAGTAGTCGCTCACCACGAGTGCGCGGACATGGATATTGTCGCTTTCATAATACGACGAGAGTCCATTAGCCTCTTCAGAAGCCGATGGAACTCCATAATTCCCCACGAGTGGGAACGTCATAACAAGAATCTGACCGCTATATGAAGGGTCTGTAAGGCTTTCTGGATAGCCCATCATGGCGGTGTTGAACACCACCTCTCCGTTTACAGGTTTTTCGAACCCGAAGCTGGTGCCATGAAATTCATAGCCTCCAGCGAGGGTTAGTGTTACTTTCTTCTTATTCATATATATTTGCTTTTGTCTAAAATAGGAGTATGTTAATTAGTAGGCGATGAAAGTATCAGAAAAAAATATTTCTGCACACCAACTTTCAGCCCTTTATTGCCTCTTCGATGAATGAGAGGAAGAGAGGGTGAGGGTTAAGCACCGTGCTTTGGTATTCAGGATGGAATTGTGTTCCTATAAACCATCTCAGTTGCGGAATCTCCACAATTTCCACAAGTTTTGACTCTGGGTTAAAACCAGTGCATTTCATGCCCTTAGCCTCATATTCCTCTATATATCTGTTGTTGAACTCGTAACGGTGGCGATGGCGCTCACGAATGGTTGTCTTGCCATAGATGCCAGCAACCTTTGAATTCTCCTTGAGCTGGCAGTCGTAACCGCCGAGACGCATTGTGCCGCCCATGTTAGAGACGTTCTTCTGATCTTCCATCATATCGATTACGTTATGAGGTGTCTCGCTGTTCATCTCACTACTGTTTGCGTCAGCATACCCCAGCACGTTTCTGGCAAACTCTATAACCATCATCTGCATGCCCAGACAGATGCCGAAGCAAGGAACATTGTTTTTGCGAGCATATTCCACGGCAAGAATTTTTCCTTCAATGCCCCGCTGTCCGAATCCCGGGCAGATAACCAGTCCGTCTTGTTCTTTCAGTTCTTCGTTAAGGTTTTCTTCGTTGAGGAATTCAGAGTTTATGAATGTAATCTGAATTTTTCTGTGATTATAGGTGGCAGCATGTGAGAGACTTTCGCTGATGGACTTATAGGCATCTTGAAGGTCGTATTTCCCGACAAGACCAATGCGTACAATCTCACTTGCTGTCTTACGCAACTCAAGGAAGTGCAACCACGGACCAAGCTTAGGAGTCTCACCAACAGGGATGCGCATCTTGCGTAGGATGGCACTGTCCAGACCCTGGCGCTGCATGTTCACTGGCACCTCGTAGATGCTTGGAAGGTCTTCGCTCTGAATGACGCACTCTAAGTCAACATTGCAGAATCCCGCAACCTTCATGCGCATGTTATCCTCAAGATGCTTCTCTGTGCGGAGAATGAGAATATCTGGCTGAATACCGTTGCTGAGCATCTCCTTCACAGAATGCTGCGTAGGCTTTGTCTTCAGCTCGTCGGCAGCCTTTAGGTAAGGAACGTAAGTGAGGTGAACACTAACCGCATCGCGACCTAACTCCCATTTCAGCTGACGAATGGCTTCAAGGAATGGTGCACTCTCAATATCTCCGATGGTTCCACCAATCTCTGTGATCACGAAGTCGTATTCTCCGGTCTCTCCGAGCGCCATGATGCTGTTCTTTATTTCGTCGGTGATGTGCGGCACCACCTGAATGGTTTTTCCAAGGTAGTCGCCTCGGCGTTCTTTATCGATAACAGATTTGTAGATGCGCCCTGTTGTCATACTGTTCGCCCTTGTTGTCTGAATGCCCGTGAACCTTTCGTAGTGTCCGAGGTCGAGGTCGGTTTCCATGCCATCGATGGTTACGTAGCACTCCCCATGCTCATAAGGGTTCAGTGTTCCTGGGTCGATGTTTATGTACGGGTCGAATTTTTGGATGGTGATCTTATAGCCCCTTGCCTGCAACAGTTTTCCTATTGAGGCAGAGATGATACCTTTTCCTAATGAGGAAACAACTCCTCCTGTTACGAATATGTATTTTGCCATAAACGTTATAAAATAAATGTATGTATGTTATGTGTGTTGTGGGGTGTAGGTTCAAATGTTCTGCTATTTTCAGGGGTGTTCTGTTATTTCAGATTTTGCCTATGTTCGTAATAGTCGATATATGCACGGTTGAGCATGCGAAGTCCGCCTGGGGTAGGGTAGTCGCCAGTGAAATACCAGTCGCCGAGATGTTCCGGACAAGCATTGTGAAGCTCATCAACCGTCTGGAAGATTATCTCCACCTCAGTGCCTATGTCGGAAGGAGTGAGAAGGTCGGCAATCTTCTGGCTCACCTCGTTGTCGGTGAAAGGAGCGTAGATTTCCTTTACATGGTTTACAGAATCGTCACCAGCCTTGATTTTCTCGTAGACATCAGTGAGTATATGCTCCATGCCCCGCTCTTCGAGCAAAGCCACAGCAGCTTTGAAAGCAATGAACTGCTCCATGCTTGACATGTCTATTCCGTAATAGTCTGGATATCTAATCTGCGGTGACGAAGATACGATGATTGTTTTCTTTGGATGTAGGCGGTCGAGTATTCTTATGATGCTCTGCCGTAGTGTTGTTCCACGCACGATACTGTCGTCGATGATCACGAGGTTGTCTTCATACGGCTTCACACTTCCATAGGTGATGTCATAGACATGTGCGGCGAGGTCGTTTCTGCTGTTACCCTCAGCAATGAATGTTCTCAGCTTAATATCTTTCCACACCACTTTCTCGGAGCGCACGTTTGAAAGCGGATGCCCATTGTCAACGCAGTATTGGCGTATTCCGTCCATCAAACCGTAGTAAGCCACCTCTGCTGTGTTTGGTATATATGAGAATACCGTTTGTTCAATATTATAATCAATTGCCGGAAGGATTTGGCTTACAAGTCTCTTTCCCAACTCCTTACGCTCATGGTAGATTGTATAGTCGCTGCCGCGGCTGAAATAAATTCTTTCAAAAGAGCACGCCTTCTTTTCTTTTGGGGCATTGATATGCTCAAGTTTGACGGTGCCATCTTGACGAGTGATGAGTGCCTGTCCTGGCTGCAACTCATGTATGGTGTCGATAGAAACATCGAGAACAGTCTGTATGACTGGTCGCTCAGAGGCGAGGACGAGAATCTCATCGTCGTGATACCAGAAGGCAGAGCGTATGCCCCACGGGTCTCGCAAGGCAAACGACTCTCCACTTCCGGTTACACCACACATAACATATCCACCATCCCAATAGCAACTGCTTGTGCGCAGCACATTGGCGATGTCTACACGTTGCTCGATAGCATGGGTAAGGTCAAGACCCGTCTTGCCTTCTGCACTACAGATATTGTATACTCGCTCTATTTCACGGTCAAGGCGGTGCCCCACCTGCTCGAGGAGAATATGCGTATCAGCATATTTCCTTGGATGCTGACCGTTTGCAACAATTCTCTGGAACACCTCATCGACGTTTGTAAGGTTGAAGTTTCCGCAGAGAGCAAGGTTCTTCGCCCTCCAGTTGTTACGGCGAAGGAAAGGGTGTATATAGTCGAGACCACTCTTTCCTGTTGTGGAATATCTCAGATGCCCCATATATAATTCCCCGATAAACGGAGGAAGTACCCCTTCCTCCGCCTCAATTTGGTCTTTATGAACGGCATTGAAAATCTCAGTGATGGCAGTTGTTCCAGCAGCACGCTCACGGAACATATATTCATCTCCCGGCTTTGCACTCAGTCTCACACATGCCAGTCCGGCACCTTCCTGCCCACGGTTGTGTTGCTTCTCCATAAGGAGGTATAGCTTGTTAAGGGCATATTGCAGAGTTCCGTATTTCTCTTTGTAATACTCTAAGGGCTTTAGGAGGCGAATCATCGCCACACCACATTCATGCTTTAGTTCTTCCATATATTTAGTATGCTTCGTTGTGTACTCCAGATACGGCTCTTCCTGAAGGCTCGTTCATATTCTTCCAAGCAGCGTCCCATTCAAGGGCAATAGCCGTTGAGCAAGCAACGCTTGCCTCGTGAGGAACACTCTTTGCAGCGCTCTCGCTAGGGAAGTGCTCTTCGAAGATGCTGCGGTAGTAATACTCCTCTTTGCACATTGGAGTATTGATAGGGAAGCGCTCTGCAGCATGAGCCATCTGCTCGTCGCTGACAAGCTCCTCAGTCATTTTCTTCAGAGTGTCTATCCAGCTATAGCCAACACCATCGCTGAACTGCTCTTTCTGTCTCCAAACGATCTCTTCTGGAAGCATGTCAGAGAAAGCCTCTCTAACGATTTTCTTCTCCATGGTTTTTCCCGGGCACATCTTTGCCTCTGGGTTTGTGCGCATGGCAACGTCAAGGAATTCTTTGTCGAGGAAAGGAACGCGACCCTCCACTCCCCATGCTGCGAGGCTCTTGTTTGCTCTTAGACAGTCGTAGAGGTATAGCTTAGAGAGTTTTCTCACTGTTTCTTTATGGAACTCCTCTGCTGATGGTGCTTTGTGGAAGTAGAGGTATCCACCGAAAATCTCGTCAGCCCCTTCTCCCGACAACACCATCTTTATGCCCATAGATTTTATGACACGAGCAAGAAGATACATTGGTGTTGAGGCACGAACTGTAGTGACATCGTATGTCTCTATGAAATAAATTACGTCGCGGATAGCGTCAAGACCCTCTTGAATGGTGTAGTTTATTTCATGGTGTACAGTGCCAATATGGTCGGCAACCATGCGTGCTTTTGCAAGGTCAGGAGCACCTTTGAGACCTACGGCGAAAGAGTGTAGCCGAGGCCACCACGCCTTGCTCTGACTGTTGTCCTCGATACGGTTTTCTGCAAAGCTCTCTGTGATTGCGCTGATGACACTGCTGTCTAATCCGCCAGAGAGTAGTACGCCGTAAGGCACATCGCTCATCATCTGCTTCTTCACCGCCTTTCTCAATGCCTGACGAATTTCCTCGCTGCTGGCAGGGTTGTTCTTCACAGCCTCGTAGCTCATCCAGTCACGCTGATACCATCGTTTCATGCCCGGCTCCTTGCTCCAGTAGTAATGACCAGGGAGGAAAGGCTCGTAGCGCTCACACTGTCCTTCGAGAGCCTTCAACTCGCTGGCTACATATACCTTCCCGTCACTGTCGAAACCGATGTAGAGCGGTATTACGCCGATTTGGTCGCGTGCTACAAGGAATTCGTCTTTCTCTTCATCGTACAAGGCAAAGGCAAAGATTCCGCTGAGATCTTCAATGAAGTTTATTCCTTTCTCACGGTATAGGGCGAGTATAACCTCACAGTCGCTGCCTGTCTGGAACTCATACTTCCCTTCAAACTGCTTACGAATTTCCTGATGGTTGTAGATTTCTCCATTGACAGCGAGAATCTGCTTTCCGTCGGTGGAGAAGAGTGGTTGTCTGCCGCTCTCAGGGTCAACGATGCTCAATCGTTCATGGGCGAGGATAGCCGACTTCCCACAGTATATACCGCTCCAGTCCGGACCACGGTGACGTATTTTCTGACTCATTTTCAGAGCTTTATCACGCAGCTCTTTTGTTTGCTCTTGTATATTAAAAATAGATACTATACCACACATAATTGCTTTAGAGTTGTATTGGGTTAGAAAGAGGTCAGGGGCTCTTCTATAAGAAATCCGGGTAATGGGTTACTGGAAAGTCCCGTAACCCGATTTACCGAACTTGGGGCGATATTAGGTTTACTTGTTAAGGAACTTATCAATTTTCTCAGCCGCATCTCTGCCGCTTGCCATTGCTCGAACAACAAGTGACGCACCATTCTGAGCATCGCCACAAACGAATACATTTTCTGGCAGTTGAGGATGTTGAGGCTTTAGGAAGCCCATGGCAAGAAAGCAAATCTCGCACTTGATGATTTCTGGGTCGCCAGCTTCAACCATGATAGGGCGTCCACCCTCAGGGTTTGGCTTCCAATCAATTGGCTGAACCTTCACTCCAGTCAGTCTTCCGTTCTTGCCAAGGAACTCCAAGCTGTTGATGTTCCAGCGGCGTACGCAACCCTCTTCGTGACTTGATGTTGTCTTCATCACTCTTGGGTAGTTAGGCCAAGGATTCTGAGGATCTTCAGGACCATCAATAGGGCGAGGCATGATCTCTATCTGAGTGACGCTCTTGCAACCTTGACGGTGTGACGTACCGATGCAGTCGGAACCAGTATCTCCTCCACCGATTACGAGTACATCCTTTCCCTTTGCTGTGACACGCTCCTCCTTGCTGAACTCCATGCCAGCAAGAACACGGTTCTGCTGAGAGAGGAGTTCCAAGGCAAGGTGCACACCTTTCAGCTCCCTGCCTGGAATCTTCAAGTCGCGAGCCTCTGGTGTTCCCGTTGAAAGAACGTAAGCATCGAAACCTTCAGGAAGCGCATTCACATCAATAGGACTGTTGTATTTGAACACGATGCCCTCCTGCTCGAGCAATGCAATGCGGCGGTCGATAATCTTCTTGTTGAGCTTGAAGTTCGGAATGCCATAGCGGAGAAGACCGCCGGGTGCCTCGTTCTTTTCGAAAACAGTGACGAGATATCCCTTCTTGTTCAAACGGTTGGCAGCAACCAAACCAGCCGGACCAGCACCAATCACTGCAACCTTCTTTGCGTTGCGCTCGTAAGTCTGAGGAACGATGTAGTTCTCTCGCCATGCAGCCTCGGTGATGGCAGCCTCGTTCTCACGGTTTGTGGTAGGGGCATGGTCGGTGAGGTTCAGCACACAGGCTTTCTCGCAGAGAGCAGGACAGATTCTTCCCGTGAACTCAGGGAAGTCGTTTGTGGAGTTCAGGAGACGATAGGCGAGTTGCCATTCACCTTTGTAGAGAGCATCATTCCATTCAGACGTTTTGTTTCCCAGTGGGCATGCCCAGTGGCAGAACGGAACTCCACAATCCATGCAACGGCTTGCCTGCATCTTTCTGTCGTGAGTGTTCAGAGTTTGTTCTACTTCTCCGAAGTCTTGTATTCTATCGTGTATCGGACGGTAGCCAGCCTCAATGCGTGGCACCTCTAAAAATGCTTTAAGTTTTCCCATGATGATTCTGAAAATAAAGAAGATAAAGGAATTTCTCTAAGTAGGTGATGCAAGGATTATAGAAATAATTCTGCACCCCTACTTGTTATTAATTGTTTATCAATTGCATGTTTGCAATCTTCTCCTGTAACAGGCGCATCTTCTCTTCTTCGAGCACACGCTTGTATTCAATTGGTGTTACCTGAATGAAGTCTTCTACATAACGATTCCAATCGTCAAGCATGCGACGTGCGAGAGCGGAGCCTGTATAGAGGTAGTGCTGACGAATGAGTTCATGTAGCTCCTTGCGTGCAGAAGCCTCTTCTACGAGGTTTATCTCCACCTGATCCATATTACAGAAGTAATCGAAGTCATGGTTCTTGTCCCAGACATAAGCAAGACCACCACTCATACCAGCAGCGAAGTTGCGTCCTGTCTTTCCAAGTACTACGACACGGCCACCGGTCATATACTCGCAGCAATGGTCGCCAGCACCTTCTACAACTGCTATTGCACCAGAGTTTCTTACTCCGAAGCGTTCACCAACACGTCCGTTGACATACAGCTCACCACTTGTAGCACCATAGAGACCAGTGTTTCCAGCAATGATATTCTCCTCAGCCACATAGTCGGAATTGAGGCGAGAAGGAGGTAGAATGCTTATTCTTCCGCCAGAGAGACCCTTTCCGAAGTAGTCGTTTGTCTCACCTTCGAGTCGTATGTTCACACCCTTTACAGCAAATGCTCCGAAGCTCTGTCCTGCTGACCCTTTGAACTTGATGTTTATAGTAGAATCAGGAAGTCCTGCCTCACCATATTTCTTTGCAATAACACCAGAGAGCATGGTTGTTGCTGCTCGGTCGGTATTCTTAATGGCGTAGTCGAGGTTCACTTCCTCTCCGTGCTCAATGGCCTTCTGGCAAGCATGTATAATTTCTTCATCTTTTACTCCAGTGACCTTAGTGTAAGCGCCACGGTCCCAGTAGACTGGCTTGTCGGTCCTTTCTGCATGAAGGAGTCGTGAGAAGTCAATGGTGCCTTGCTTCGTGCTTTCGTCGAGAGGTGTCACCTCAATGAGGTCTGTGCGTCCGATGATATCCTTTAGGTTCTTAACACCTAATTCAGAGAGATACTCTCGAGTTTGTTCTGCCAGGAAGGTGAAGTAGTTCACTACATACTCAGCACGTCCACGGAACTTTGCTCTCAGTCTCTCGTCTTGTGTAGCAACACCAACCGGACATGTGTTTGTGTTGCACTTACGCATCATGACACATCCGAGGACAATGAGCGGTAGTGTACCGAAGCTGAACTCATCGGCACCGAGCATAGCCATTATAATGACATCGCGAGCGGTTTTCAGCTGACCGTCTGTCTGCAGGCGCACTTGATTGCGCAAGCCATTCTTTACGAGCGTTTGCTGCGTTTCTGCAAGTCCTATCTCTGGAGATATTCCGGCAAAGCGCATACTGCTTGCCGGACTTGCTCCCGTTCCACCTTCTGCACCAGAGATCACGATGAGGTCTGCCTTCGCCTTTGCCACACCAGCAGCGATTGTTCCCACACCACTTTCAGCCACGAGCTTCACGCTGACCGCAGCAGTTGGGTTGATGTTCTTTAGGTCGAAGATGAGTTGTGCAAGGTCTTCGATTGAGTAGATATCGTGATGTGGTGGAGGAGAGATCAATGTTATTCCAGGAATAGCGTTACGTGTCTTCGCAATGATTTTGTTTACCTTGAAACCTGGCAGCTGGCCACCTTCACCCGGCTTTGCACCCTGTGCAACCTTTATCTGAATCTCTTCGGCATTGACAAGATATTCTGCTGTAACGCCGAAACGTCCAGAAGCAATCTGCTTCGTCTTACTGCTAAGGCTCACGCCGTCTACTTCTGTATGGTAACGAGCATTGTCCTCACCACCCTCACCAGTGTTGCTTCTCGTGCCAAGCTTGTTCATAGCGAGTGCAAGAGCCTCGTGAGCCTCTATGCTCAACGCTCCGAACGACATCGCACCCGTGACGAAATGCTTCACGATGCTCTCAACAGGTTCCACCTCTTCAAGTGGGGTAGGGACAGCAGCCTTCTTAAATGACATAAAGTCACGGATGAAGATAGGCTTCTCTTTCTTGTCTACAATAGCTGCCCATTCCTTGAACTTCTTGTAGGAACCGAGACGAGTGGCAATCTGAAGGTTTGCAATGGTCTCTGGATTCCAAGCATGGTCGATACCATCTTTTCTGTAAGAGAACAGACCGTTGTTTGGAAGAATGCTCTCTGCACCATGGTCTTTGAATGCCTCCTTGTTCAGAGCGGTATATTCCTTTGCGATATCTCTAAGTCCGATACCACCTATTGTGCTTGTCTCTGTTCCGAAGTATTTCTTCAGAAGACCTTCAGAAAGACCGATAGACTCAAAGATCTTTGCACCACGATAAGAACGTATTGTAGAGATACCCATCTTAGACATGATTTTCTTCAAGCCTTTATCAACAGCCTTTATGTAGTTCTTTTCAGCAGTTCCGTATTCCTCTTGAATTTTGTGGTTCTTAACAAGGTCGTCAATGACCGCAAAGGTCATGTACGGACAAATGGCACTCGCACCGTAACCGAGAAGGAGTGCAGCATGCATCACCTCACGAATCTCACCGCTCTCAACAATCAAAGCCGTCTGCACACGCTTTCCAACGCTGATAAGATAGTGGTGAACAGCACTCACGGCGAGGAGAGAAGGAATGGCAGCATGCTTGATGTCTATGTCACGGTCAGAGAGAATGATGTAGTTAACACCCTCATCAACACTGTTCTCTGCCTCCTTGCAAAGAGAATCGAGTGCACTTCTTAAACCACTTTCTCCTTTTTCAATGTCAAAGAGAATAGAGAGCTTTGTGGTCTTGAAACCTTTATAACGTATGTTGCAGAGAATGTCAAGTTGAGTGTTGGTGAGCACAGGCTGAGGGAGGCGCACCATCTTGCAGTTTGACTCGTCGGGAGTGAGTATTCCGCTTCCCACACGACCGATATATTCAGTGAGCGACATCACGAGTTCCTCACGAATAGGGTCGATGGCAGGGTTTGTTACCTGTGCGAACTGCTGGCGGAAATAGTTGAAGAGAATCTGTGGTCGGTCGCTGATGATTGCGAGAGGAGTGTCGTTTCCCATGGCAGCCACAGGCTCTTGACCCATGGTACACATTGGTACGATGGTTTTGTCGATATCCTCCTGACCAAAGCCGAAAGCGCGAAGCTTTGTCTCGTAGTTCGTGACGCTATTCTCCACCTTTCGTCCACTCTTCAATTTCTCAAGCTGGATGCGGTTTGTGGAAAGCCATTCACGGTATGGATGCTCTTTTGCGAGCTTCTCTTTTATTTCACCGTCGTAATAGATTTTTCCTTCCTGAGTGTCGATCAGGAGAATCTTTCCTGGTTCCAAACGACCCTTGTTTACAACATCGTTTGGTTCAAAGTCCATAACGCCTACCTCACTGGCTACCACCATCATACCCTGTTTCGTTATAGTATATCGTGAAGGGCGCAGACCGTTACGGTCGAGCATTCCACCAGCAAAGCGTCCGTCGCTGAACATAAGTGCAGCAGGACCGTCCCAAGGCTCCATAAGAATAGAGTAATACTCATAGAATGCCTTCAAGTCTTCAGAAATAGGGTTCTTGTCGTTGAAGGATTCCGGAACGAGTATTGCCATTGCCTGAGGGAGAGAGAGTCCAGACATTACGAGGAATTCAAAGACATTATCAAGGCTGGCAGAGTCGCTCATGTTCTCCTCAATGATTGGACGGATGTCTTTGATGTCGCCAAGAGCTTCACTGCTGAGCACACTCTCTCGTGCTTTCATCCATCCACGGTTTCCCCTCACCGTATTAATCTCACCGTTGTGACAGAGTAGGCGGAAAGGCTGTGCGAGCTTCCATTTTGGGAATGTGTTTGTAGAGAATCGGCTATGTACGAGAGCTAGTCCGGAGGTGAAGTAGTTATTGCTCAAGTCAGGGAAGAATCGGCGCAGTTGTCCGCTGGTGAGCATACCCTTATAGATGATATTCTTTGATGAGAGCGAACAGATATAGAAATCCTCATCTTGTATCCTGTTTTCAATCTTCTTGCGGATTTTGTATAGAATACGGTCGAAGACAGGCACATCCTCGTCAGCAACGCCTGTTATGAACACTTGCTTGATGTCTGGCATTACCTCACGAGCAGCAACACCTGGAACGTCTGTGTTCACAGGAACTGTTCTCAGGTGCATTAACTGGAGACCAACACGCTCTATCTCTTCGAGCATAACACGAAGAATCTCGCTCTGACGCTCTGCATCTTTTGGGAGGAAGACAATACCTGTGCCGTAATGACCTTTCTCAGGTACAGGGATACCCTGAAGAAGAATAAACTCATGAGGAATCTGGAGGAGAATACCAGCACCATCACCGGTTTTGTCTCTGGTTTCAGCTCCTCGGTGTTCCATATTCTCCAATACTCTTAATGCGTTATCCACTAACTCATGGCTTTTGTTGCCATGGATGTTTACAACCATTCCGACACCACATGCGTCGTGCTCGTACGCGGCATTGTAAAGTCCTTGTTGCTTTTCTGTACTCATAACTCTATAATTTTTTTGCTTTTGTTTACGTTGTGTTGAACGAAACTACAGAAATACTTTCTTTGTGATATTAAAATATCCGCAAATGCTTTCTTTGTGCTTGTGTATTATCTAAATTCGTTGCAAAATTACTACTATTCTATATAATATCGAAGCAAAATGACGATTAATAATTTTTAAAATATAACATACTTACAAATTGTAAGTAATACAGCAAATATTGTGTATAAATGTAAGTATTTACACCTGTATTGCTTTTAAAACGAAAACTCCCCCGATAGGAGCAGCACATTCCTATCGAGGGATAAAACGGCAATCTCGTTTTTTCCAGTAAAATACCTATCTGATAAACAAAAGCTATCTTATGAATAGTAGTTCGCGATACTTCGGAAGCGTCCACATCTTGTTGTCGACAATCAGTTCGAGCTTGTCGATGTGATAACGAATTTCCTCAAGCATAGGAGCGATGGTATCGTGGTAAGCGATGGCCTTCTCACGCTCTGTCTCAATCTTGTTAGCCACCTTGCGTGCCTCGACCATTGTTTTCACATGCTCAGTGATATAGATTGTATGCTCACCAACCTCTTCAATAAGCTTCATATTCTCGCTGGAGAGATATTCAGCCTTTTCTGCTGGGAAGAGTTCGCGAAGTTTATATACGTTGTCAATAAGTTTACTCTGATATTCAGTAGCAACAGGTATGATGTGGTTGAGTGCAAGGTCGCCAAGAACGCGAGCCTCAATCTGGATCTTCTTTGTGTAAGTTTCCCACTTAACCTCGTTGCGTGCCTCAAGTTCCTTTTGGTTCATAACGCCAACAGACTCAAACATCTTCACGCTCTCTGCCTTAAGGTAGTTGTCGAAGATGAGAGGGCAGCTGGTTTCGCAGTCAAGACCGCGCTTAGCAGCTTCTTCCTTCCATTCATCGCTATAGCCGTTGCCATCGAATCGAATTGGCTTGCACTCCTTAACATACTTGCGTACAATGCGAATGATTGCCTTCTCTTTCTCTACACCAGAAGCGATGAGTGCATCTACTTCTGACTTGAAGATTGTCAACTGCTCGGCGAGGGCTGTGTTCAGGGCGATCATAGCACTTGCACAGTTTGCCTCACTACCTACGGCACGGAACTCGAAACGGTTTCCGGTGAAAGCAAATGGAGAGGTACGGTTACGGTCGGTATTGTCAATGAGAAGCTCAGGAATCTGTGGGATGTCAAGCTTCAAGCCCTGTTTTCCGCTGAGACCGTCTAATTCTTCGTCTTCACTAACCTCAAGATGGTTCAGAACGCTTGTGAGCTGAGAACCGAGGAAGCTGGAGATGATTGCTGGAGGTGCTTCGTTAGCACCAAGACGGTGAGCGTTTGTGGCACTCATGATTGATGCCTTGAGGAGTCCGTTGTGACGGTAAACAGCCATGAGTGTGTTCACAACAAAGGTTATGAAACGAAGGTTGTCGGCAGGTGTCTTACCAGGAGCATGGAGAAGGATGCCGGTATCTGTACCAAGCGACCAGTTGTTATGCTTTCCGGAACCGTTGATGCCCTTGAAAGGCTTCTCGTGGAGAAGGACGCGGAAACCATGATCGCGTGCAACACGACGCATGAGCGACATAATCAGCATGTTATGGTCAACGGCGAGGTTACACTCCTCGAAGATAGGAGCGAGCTCAAACTGGTTTGGAGCCACCTCGTTGTGGCGTGTCTTTACAGGAATACCCAGTTCAAGAGCTCTTATTTCAAGGTCTTTCATGAATGCTGCGACACGCATAGGTATTGCAGCGAAATAATGATCTTCAAGCTGCTGGTTCTTGCTTGCCTCATGTCCCATAAGTGTTCTTCCAGTGAGGAGGAGGTCTGGACGAGCTGCGTAGAGGCCTTCGTCAACGAGGAAGTACTCTTGCTCCCAACCGAGGTAAGCCATAACCTTCTTTACCTCAGGGTTGAAGTAGTGGCAAACGTCTGTTGCTGCCTTGTCAACGGCACGGAGCGCCTTGAGCAATGGTGCTTTATAGTCGAGAGATTCACCTGTGTAAGCAATGAAGACAGTAGGGATACAAAGTGTATCGTCAACAACGAACACTGGTGATGAAGGGTCCCAAGCAGAATAGCCACGAGCCTCGAAGGTGTTACGAATGCCACCATTTGGGAAGCTCGAAGCGTCTGGTTCCTGCTGAACGAGCAGCTTGCCGCTGAACTCTTCCATCATGCCACCCTTTCCGTCATGCTCCACGAAGGCATCGTGTTTCTCTGCGGTGCCTTCTGTAAGAGGCTGGAACCAGTGTGTGTAGTGGGTGACACCAAGTTCTGTTGCCCATTTCTTCATGCCTGCAGCAACCTCGTCGGCGATGGAACGGTCAAGGGCAGCACCGTTATCTATTGCGTCAATAAGTTTCTTGTAGACTTTACTTGGAAGGTATTTGAACATCTTCTCGCGGTTGAAGACGTACTTTCCGAAGTATTCACTTGGTCGCTCTGATGGCGACTCTACTGCCGATGCCTTTTTCTTGAAGGCTGTCTCGACTACTCTGAATCTAAGATCTGACATAATAATATTACTTTTGTTTATTGTGGATTGTATTTCTTTTTCTTTTCGGAATTTGTTATGAGATAACAAACAGTTCCTGGTTACATATTAGTTATATGCTGACTCTCCATGTTCGTAAACATCGAGACCTTCCTCTTCAATGCGGCGGTCGCAACGGAGTCCGTGGGTGCGCTTGATGATATTGAAGAGAACTATGCCTGCGAAGAAGGCGAAGAGAGCAACAACAACAGCGCCTAAAAGCTGAACACCAATAGATGTTTCAACACCGCTAATTGTAGAGTCGCAGAAAACGCCAGTGAGGACTGTACCGAGCAAGCCACCAACACCGTGAACAGAAATAGCACCTACAGGGTCGTCAATCTTGCAAACCTTATCGAGGAAGCTTACAGAGAAACACATCACTGCTGAAACCACGAAGCCGATGATTGCTGCAGAACCTATGCTGACACAGTCGCAACCGGCTGTTATGCCTACGAGACCAGCAAGTATGCCGTTGCACACCATTGAAAGAGATGGCTTCTTATCGAAAATCCAAGTGTATATGAGAGCAGCGATACCACCTGTTGCTGCTGCCATGTTTGTTGTCACGAATACGTGGCTCATGCTGACTGCATTTGAATAACCGGTTGCTGCTACTGTGCTACAAGGGTTGAAGCCGAACCAACCTAACCAGAGGCAGAACACGCCGAGTGCGCAGAGTGTGAGGTTATGACCTGGAATAGCACGACTCTTGCCGTTCTTATCGTACTTGCCAATACGTGGACCGAGAACAATTGCTCCTGCAAGAGCAAGAGCGCCACCACAGAGGTGAACAACGGTACTTCCGGCAAAGTCGTGGAAGCCAAGTTCTGAGAGCCATCCGCCACCCCATGACCAATGGCCTTCAATAGGATATACGAATGCTGAGATGAGAATGCTGATGAGAACATACATTGAGAACTTTGTGCGCTCTGCCATTGCTCCAGAGACGATGGTTGCTGTTGTTGCACAGAACACTGTCTGGAAGATGAAGGTACACTCGGCAGGAACATTGCTGTCGGAACCAATAAATCCGAAGCCTTCCCAACCAAAGAGTGAGCTTCCTGCACCGTACATGATGGAGAATCCCATCACCCAGTAGAGAACTGTGCCGCACATGAAGTCAACGAAGTTCTTCATAAGGATGTTTGCAGCATTCTTCTTCTGTGTAAGACCAGCCTCTACGAGGGCAAACCCTGGCTGCATCCAGAACACCAACATAGCACCTAACAATACCCAAAGGGTATCCAAACCGTTTACATAATCCTTTGACTCCTCAACAATTGGAGTCGCAATATCGAGAATATACATAATCGTCAGTTTTTGAATTTGAAACCTTTTTTTACTTTTCCTCGCCTGAAAAAGAGACATCTTTTCTTTCTTTGCCTAAAAAAGAGAAACAGTTTTTTTCTACGCCCCTTTCTGCAGGATTAAAGGAATGAAAAGCATGTCTTTACTTCTTGTCTCTAAGAACTGTATCACCGCTCTCTCCAGTACGTATTGACCATACGTCAATCATATCAGAAAGGAAGATACGTCCGTCGCCAACCTCTCCAGTGTGGGCTACCTTAAGGATAACCTTTATCGTAGAGTCGACAAACATCTCACGACATACAATGGTGATTTTCATGCGCTCAATATTGTCGGTACTGTACTGTACGCCACGATATACGCGCTCCTGACGACTTTGACCGATTCCGTTTACTGGATGGTATTCAAACCAGTCGATATCACTGTTGAGCAAGGCTTCCTTTACCTCCTCAAACTTTGTTTTCCTGATTATTGCTTCAATCTTTTTCATACATCGGAATTGTGTTTGTGATTATATGTAGTCTTTATTCGTTTCGTTTTCTGTGGTCAGAAGTCGTTTATATTATAGGCGGGAGGGGTAATTCCCGCCATACCCTCTCTGACCAAAAGGTGTTACAGACTGATACCGAAGGTGAAGTCGGCTGCCTCATTGGCTGGGTTCACCCCAATCTTTGCGAAGACGGGAAGAGAGAAAGTCTCTGTTATCTTCACTTCCTTAGTGGCTTTCAGAGAGATATCGCAGACAGCGAAGCCACTTGCCTTAGCATAGGAAGAAGTTGCCCATGGGGTTGCTCCTACCTCTGCTTCCCAGTCAAGACCTCCGAGTTGGAAAGGTGCGTTGAGAAGGATATAGGAAGAATATGCTCTCTTGCCGTTCTCTTTTACTCCATCAGCACCTCCGATGTTTGTATACCAGTTAACATTTACCACACCGAAGTCGTAACCGAGGTTGGCTTCCCAGACGTGTGCTGTTGAGTGAGCACCATAGTGGAGGTATTTGTTCTCCTTATCGCTATAAGCGAACCAATAGTCGGTAACACCGATTGTCAAGTTGCCAACGTTGTAGCTGAGTGTGAGGTCAAACTCCTTGGTGTCGGTGCGCTCAATGCCTACAGAGCCCCAGGCAGATAGCGACAAACCTTTGTAGCTTACTCCGAGAGAAGGCTGTATGCTCATGCCGCCAAGATCTTGACCTCTCCAGATATAGCTGCTTACGAGATCTGCACCTACTGTTGCTTCTACTTTCTCTTGTGCCACCATGGTGGTTGGAAGCATGAGGGCTGCTGCCATCACTGCTCCAAGAATGTTAATCCTTTTCATAATCTTTTTTTTTACCAAAATTATTAATACCTGAAAATATGTAACATATATAAATATTCGAATAATCAAGGGGGAGGATAATAATAATCCGTCCAAAATTCAATGCATGTCCATCCCCCTTGAGGGCTTGTTTTTTTTTGATATCCTGAAAACAAGCAGTAGTATACGAGTCTTTATTTCATCCAATCTCTGATCCAGTTCATAGCTTCAAGGCAGTCTTCACGCTTGCCAAAAGCAGTGAGACGAACATAGCCTTCGCCACTCGGACCAAATCCTACTCCTGGTGTGCATACCACATGGGCTTCATAGAGCATCTGCTCAAAGAACTTCCATGATGACATGCCGTTTGGAGTCTTTAGCCAGAGGTAAGGGGCATTTTCTCCTCCAAATACTTCTATGCCCACTTCCTCAAAGCCTTTTTTCATAATCTTCGCATTCGTCATATAATAGTCGATGACTTCCTTTACCTGTGCTTTGCCTTCAGGACTGTAAGTAGCTTCTGCAGCTCGTTGGCTTACGTAGCTTGTGCCGTTGAACTTCGTGCACTGTCTGCGATTCCAAAGGTTGTTGAGCGGTATGCGTTGACCGTCAAGGGTAGAGGCTGTAACCTCCTTCGGAACAACGGTATATCCGCATCGAATGCCGGTGAAGCCAGCTGTTTTTGAGTAACTTCTGAACTCAACAGCGCATTTCTTCGCACCCTTTATCTCGTAGATGCTGTGCGGAATGTCTGGGTCTTGGATATAAGCCTCGTAGGCACCATCGAAGAAGATAAGTGCATCGTTCTTCAGTGCGTACTGCACCCATTTCTTTAACGTCTCTTTGGTGGCAACCGTACCAGTAGGGTTGTTCGGGTAGCAGAGGTAGATAACGTCTACTCTTGTCTCGGGGGGTAGGGGAGTGAAATTATTTTCTGCTGTTGAAGGCATGTAAATAACATTGCTCCATCTGCCATCTTCTATTACTCCCGCTCTTCCTATCATCACGTTTGAATCAATATACACAGGATAGATAGGGTCGGTGACACAAATGGAATTGTCCCATCTGACGAGCTCCTGAAAGTTTCCCGTGTCGCTCTTCGCTCCGTCGTTCACAAACACCTCTGAAGGGTCAATGTGTATTCCTCGAGAGAGGTAGTCGTTCTTTACTATGGCGTCACGGAGGAATTTATATCCCTGCTCCGGACCATAACCACGGAAGGTTTCGCTGCTTGCCATCTCATCCACCGCCTTGTGCATTGCTTCCACAACGGCTGGACATAATGGCTGTGTCACGTCTCCAATTCCGAGGCTTATCACTCTTGCGTTCGGTCTTGTTGTCTTGAACGCATTTACTTTCTTCGCAATATCTGCAAACAAGTAGTTGTTTGGCAGTTTGAGAAAATGTTCGTTTACTAATGTCATGTTGTGCTGCTTTTGTTTATTGGTAATACTTTCTGGTTTCTGATTTCTTCTTATATTGAATTGTAAGAAATTTTCTTTCTGTCATTACGTATATCGTTGCTTGATGCGTGTTTCTTCTGTGATCTATTTTTCAAATACATTTAATATACTGTTATTCTTCTATTATACCTTCGAAGGCGGTCGTCGCAGTGCCGGTCATGTAAACATGGTTGTCTGACTCACGCCATTCTATTTCTAATTCTCCTCCGTCCATTATTATGGTGGCATCTCTACCAGTAAGACCGTTAAGGATGCAAGCAACTGCTGTTGCGCAGGCTCCTGTTCCGCAGGCTTGTGTAATGCCGCTACCTCGCTCCCAAACTCTCATCCTGACCTTTCCTTCCTCTTTCACTGTGGCAAACTCTACGTTTACTCGCTCTGGGAATAGGGAATTGTATTCAATCTCACGTCCTATTCCAGCAACGTCTGTCTTCTCTGAGTCTTCGGTGAAAATCACGGCATGAGGGTTTCCCATGCTTACAAACGTTGCCTTGAAGTCGCCAAAAGAGGTCGTAATGGCTGTCGCGTTCAATGTGCCGTCTGTTGTTGCTACGAGAGTGGAGTCGGAGAGTGTTGGCTCTCCCATATCTACTGTAACTTTCTCAACCTTGTTCTCTTTGTTTATAATAAGGTGAAGCCCCACAACACCTGACTTCGTTTCAAGACTGAGGTCTTTCTTTGTGGTAAGTTGTTTGTCGTAAACGTATTTCCCAATGCAGCGAGAGGCGTTTCCGCACATTCGCGCTTCTGAGCCATCGGCATTGAAGATACGCATGGAGAAGTCTGCTACATCACTCTTTCCTATGAGCACCAGTCCGTCACTGCCAATGCCAGTGTGATATTTGCTCCATCTGATAGAAAAGGCAGAAGGATCTGCAATTTCATTACATTCTGTATAGACATATATGTAATCATTGCCTAAACCGTGCATTTTTGTGAATCTTATCGGTGACATAATGTTGAATTATTCTTGATATTTGTGACTTATTATTTTATTTCGAGTGCAAAGTTACTACATTTTGACATATAAATCCAAATATTTCTGACTTTTTAAACCAAAAAAAATCCGCCAACTTTTAAATTGAAAGTATATATAGTGAAAAAAATTCAATTTGTAAGCAGTTTTTTATGTTTTTCTGTATTTTGAGATTTTCTCTTCTTTAATTGTGGTGTAAGAAAGAAAAACCCAAACAACGGGATTTTTGTTTCCTGTTGTCTGGGTTTCGTTTGCGAGTATTTATATATTATATATAATGTGTCTCTGTTTTGATAACTCTCTCTCTGTATATTCTGGCATCTCTGATGAGATGATTATTTATTATATATTATATATAGTGTGTCTCTGATGAGATGAATTATTTATATAAGTATCTCTTTATAGACTTCTTTGGAGTCTTTTCGAATTCCTTGTCCATTATCTCAATGGCAGAGAGCTTCTGATAAGCAGGCTGGGTGTTGTTGAGGTCAACACGGTTTTGCTCCATAATAGTTCTTAGCTGCTCTGTGCTGAGGTTGTTTCTCTTTGCCTCGTCAAGGTCTGGGTATACAAGTCCCACGAGCTTGTCGCCGCGCTGCACAACGAGGCATTCTGCCACGTAAGCAAGACTGTTGAGCTTATCTTCAATCTCCTCTGGGTAGATATTCTGTCCGCTGGCACCAAGGAGCATGTTCTTTGAACGGCCCTTGATAAAGACATGTCCTTGCTCATCGATTATTCCAAGGTCGCCGGTGTGATACCAACCATCTACGAGCACTTCCTTCGTGGCTTCCTCGTTTTTGTAGTACCCGAGCATTGTATTGCTACCGCGAGTGAGAATCTCTCCTGGAATGTTGTGTGGGTCAGAGGAGTTTATCTTCACCTCCATGTGAATCACGGCACTTCCACAACTGCCCAAAGCACGGTTCTGCCAATCGTCGTAAGTGATGATAGGTGCACATTCTGTTGCTCCGTAGCCAACGGTGATAGGGAAGCCAATGTCTGTGAGGAACTGTTCTACCTCTTGGTTGAGGGCGGCACCACCAACAATAATCTCATATAGCCTTCCTCCAAATGCTTCGTATACCTGCTGGCAGATTTTCGCCTTCAGTTTCTGACCAACAAGAGGTGTCTTCAGCAATGCTCTCACTGGAGCAGATGATACTTTTGGAAGAACCTTCTTCTTTATGATCTTCTCGATGATGAGTGGTACGGCAATTATAATACATGGCTTAATGTCTGCAAATGCCTGTGCCACGATGGCTGGAGAAGGGATGCGAGTGAGGTAATAGATATGGCATCCGGCCATGAACTCATAAATAAATTCAAATGCCATGCCGTACATGTGAGCCATGGGAAGAATGGAGATTGTTTTGTCGCCTGGCTTTATAACCTTTCCGAGGACATGGTTGGCAAAGTCGAGGTTGCCCCACATGGCACGGTATGGAATCATGACTCCCTTTGAGAAACCCGTTGTTCCAGATGTATAGTTTATTAGAGCAAGGTCTTCAGAGTCTGATTCACGGAAGTAGGAGACATGCTCTTTTCGGAAGTACTTTGGGAATTTCTTTCCGAAGAGTTCGTTGAGATGCTCTCTGGCATATGTGAGCTTCTCTGTTCTGCTCACCATGAGTGAGAAGTCAGGAAGATTTATGATACCCTCAAGGTGTGGCATCTCGTCTGGGTTTATCTGCTTTGCCACCACATCTCCCACAAACAGCAGTTTTGCGTCACTGTGGTTCACGATGTTGTGGATTTGCTCTGGAATAAACTCATGGAGCACTGGAACGGCAACGGCACCGTATGTCATCGTGGCAAGGAAAGCAACTGCCCAATGGCTCATGTTTCTTCCGCAGATAGCAATCTTATCTCCTGGCTTTACTCCACTATTCTCAAAGAGGATGTGCATCTTCTCTATCTTTCGTGCTACGTCCTTATACTGTAGTGTAGCACCTTGATAATCGGTGAGAGCGTCGAGGTCCCAATGGTCAATGATGCTCTTTTCGATATAGGCATTGAAGCTTGGTATTTGTTCTGGTATCTCAAGCTTTGATAGTATTGATTTATTATAGTTCATAGTCATAATTGCACAAAATACGATTATACTGTGCAAAATTACATACTTTCCTGCACATTTCCAAAAAAAATGTGCACAAATTTACTCTTTACTGTGATTTTTTTTAATTTCTGAGGAAAAATGTGTGTTTTTCTTCTCCTTTTTGATAATTTATTGGGTTTTCAAGTGGTGAATTTTTATTTCTAAGAATAAATCTCGAAAAACACATGTAGGTATAGTTATTTTTCTATCACCATTTTTTGGGGAGGTATATGGGAGGGTGTGATGTCTCCGGTTCCTAGCATCCGACAGAAATACATAGTAATAAAAAATAGTATTAGTAATTTTTCGTTTGGAATATAATTGTTTTGTCGGAAGCCGTTTTTCCGTCAATGCTATTATACATGCTTCCAAGCACGGAAATCCCGTAAGTGCGGTTTGGCTCTAAATGAAAGACCACGCAGAGAGTTTTCGCATCCTCACTCCATGTGTACGATTTGAATTCTGGGAACTCCTTTGTTGTCTCTCCCATGGAGATGCTCTGAACCATTGGTCGGTCGAACGTTATGGTAAACGTGAACTCTCCAGGAGCAATGTCATCTTGACCGTCTGCGATGTTACAGAAATACTGAACCCTGTTTCTTTCCATCTCAAGAACCTTCGCCTCGTAATACTCCTTCGTAAACGAATTCACTGCCTTGTAGAGCACCGCGGAGGCAGAGGCAAGAGACGACATAGGGAAAGCAAAGGCAGCCTTTCTTGATGGTTTTTTACATGTATCGCAACATACCTTCTCGCAGCAAACCTTCTCACTGTCTTCCCAGGCGGAAAGGAGGTCGGAAACAAGAATGAAACCCTTATGCTCTTCTTCGTTGATGAGTTCAGGCAGAATGCTTCTATCTCCGTTGCTATGGTCAAGGATGTATTTTATTACTGAGGTGCGCACGAATGTTTCGTACATCATGATTTTCGCAGTGGTATAAGCTTGTTGAGAGAGAATATCTTTTTTAATGTCAAACGCCACTTGTGCTTTTCCGAAATACCGTTCCAAAGATAATCTATAATAGGATTGCAATAAGCATGGCAAAATTCGTGTATCACAATAGGTAAGACACCGTCCTTATCGTACGAAATGCTACCCTCTTCATATCTTGCACAACTAATCACTGGCGACAGTATGTGAGCCCCCGTTTTCATCTTGTTGTTCATGCCGTAGTTGTTCACAGCAGAGAGAGGAGAAAGGATGATTCTGAAGTCGGCAGTGGTGTTAAATGTTTTCTTGAACCATTCAAGGTCAATATTACTGTTAATCAGAGAGAAAGCATCAATAAAATCTTTCTGAAATTTCTTAGAATTTTCAAACCATTTCACAAACTCCGCAGTTGTGTAGAAATTGTTTAGAGCAGTTAAGAATTCTGATTTTAGTTGTGGAGTCCAACGCTCATCGATTGTGCTTTCAAGATCCTCATCGAAAGTCCAAGAACCCTTTCCCGTGCTTTTCAGATGAAGGGCAAACGACGGTACGGCATCGTAGGCAATTCCATAATCTTTACAGTACTCCCTTGCCAGCATCACTGCCTTATGATTTTTGTAAGGAGCAAAGAAAGAGTCTACGTTTTCTGTCAATGGTAGAATGCGGCATTGGTTGTACTCTCTTGCGCCTGCCAGTCGCCAGATGACGTTCATGAGATCCACTCTCTCGTCGAATGAAACAGGCACTTCGTTTCCTCCCCAGCCAGGAAGGAAAGTCAAAAAGCAGGCAATGGTAAGAATGATTTCTTTCTTCATATTTCTGATGTCGTAGGTTTCGTTTCAGTTGCAAAATTAATTATTTCCCCAGAACAACAACACTTTTCAATGTTAATATTTATAAATATTACCCTTTTCGATTACTGTATATGAAACAATTTCACTATCTTTGCATTAAATTTCAACCAAATTTTATAACTATGAATATACTTTTGACAGGTGGAGCAGGATTTATTGGCTCACATACAATCGTTGAACTCTACAATGCGGGTCACGATGTTGTTGTTGTTGACAACCTTTGCAACTCAAAGGCAGAGGTGATGGACAAGGTGAAAGAGATTACCGGAAGAGCGGTCCCGTTCTATGAGGCAGATGTTCGTGACAAGAGTGCCATGAACAAGATTTTTGACGAAAACAAGATAGACGCTGTGATTCATTTTGCTGGACTGAAGGCCGTTGGCGAGTCGGTTGCAAAGCCTTTGGAGTACTACGAGAACAACATGGGAAACACGTTCACACTGATAGAGGTTATGAGACAGCATGGCTGCAAGAACATTATCTTCTCCAGCTCAGCAACTGTTTATGGCGACCCTGCCATCATCCCTATTACAGAAGAATGCCCAAAGGGACAGTGCACAAACCCTTACGGCAAGACAAAGTCAATGCTCGAGGATGTTCTCTCAGACGTCCAGAAGGCAGACCCAGAGTGGAATGTGGTTCTTCTGAGATACTTCAACCCAATTGGTGCCCACAAGTCAGGACTCATTGGAGAGAATCCAAACGGAATTCCAAACAACCTCATGCCATATATCACACAGACAGCAATCGGAATACGCCAGGAACTTGGAGTGTTCGGAAACGACTATGACACACACGATGGCACAGGAGTGCGCGATTACATCCACGTCTGCGACCTTGCCACAGGACATGTGGCAGCCCTTCAGGCAATCGAGCGCAAGTGCGGTCTTGCTATCTACAATCTTGGCACAGGGCATGGGTATTCTGTTCTTGATGTTGTAAACGCCTTCGAGAAGGCAAACGGTCTCAAGGTGCCTTATAGCATCAAGCCACGCCGTCCGGGAGATGTAGCCACCTGCTACTGCAATCCAGAGAAGGCAAAGCGAGAGCTCGGCTGGGAGGCGCAGTACGGCATAGAGGATATGTGTCGCGACTCTTGGAATTTCCAGAAGAACCTCATCTAAAGAATGCGAGCAGAAGTTTAGAAAATCCGTATGATGCGTTCTCCCTGCTTTTTCGAACGGGGAGAGCGCTTACAAGAAAATTCCTATCTCCCTCTCTTTTCTTTTGGAATAACACCTTCTTCACATGACAATAGAACCAATAGCATATTTCCGCTCTCCATTTACCTCAAAGTTCGGAATTCCGCGACAGAGCGGCATTGCGTCAGAGGTAGAAGGAGAGATTGTCTTCCAGAAGCCTTATAACAATCCTGAGGCGATAAGAGGAATAGAAGGCTTCTCGCACCTATGGCTTCTCTGGGAGTTCTCTGCAAATAGAAGACATAAGGAAGGAGACAGCTCACAGCATGGAAAGAGCGAGAATTCACTCACTGTTCGTCCCCCTCGCCTTGGAGGGAATGAAAGGGTAGGGGTGTTTGCCTCTCGTTCGCCCTTTCGCCCAAACTCTTTAGGACTATCGTGTGTGAGACTGAAGGAAGTGAGGAAAGGAGTCTTAGTGGTTCTTGGAGCCGACCTTCTTGATGGTACGCCCATCTATGATGTGAAGCCCTATGTCACCTATGCCGATTCCCACCCTAAGGCAGTCTGCGGATATACCGACAATCGGGAATGGAAAACCCTCGATGTCGTCTTCCCCGACACCCTAAAAGCCCTCTTCTCAGAAGCTGATGTGAAGTCGATTGTTTCCGCCCTTCAGCAAGACCCCCGCCCTCGTTACCACGACAACCCCGAAAGAGTCTATGCCATGCCTTTCAGAAGGAACGACATCCTCTTTCGCATAGAAGATGGTAAGGCTATTGTGACAGAGGTAAAGAGGTTTGAATGAGACCTTTCACACCCCTTTTCCCTCTCTTTTCGCAAAAAGAAGACACCCCTTCCCTGCGACTGTTAGTCATGTCGTGGGAATACGGTCACCCCAAAACAAAGAAAACAAAATTAACCTAAAAATACAAGCTATGAAAAAGAACCTTTTACTTTTGACCCTTGCAGCATCAGTGGCAATGCCTACCTTCGCTCAGCATGACGGATTGGTGGACATGAGTCGTTCGAAAAAAGCTGTCATGGTGAACACACCACTTGGAGCAACACATTGGACTGGCGGCTTCTGGCAAGACCGCTTTGACGTTTTCCACAATGCCTCAATCCCTTCCATGTTTGAAACTTGGAAGAGCAAGGAGGGAAAGGGCTGGAACAATTTCTTGGTTGCATCAGGAAAGATGGAAGGTGAACATCATGGTCCGGCTTTCCACGATGGTGACATGTATAAATGGTGCGAGTCACTCGCTGTTGTCTATGCTGTTACACACGATCCGAAACTGGATGCCATTATGGACGAGTTCATTTCCCTTGTGGCTGCATCACAACGTGAGGATGGCTATATACACACTCAGGTGAATATTGCAGAACTGAATGCAAAGAAGAAAAAGGCAGAGAACAAAGACAATACTGTTGTTGGAACTGCCACAGGAACTGGTGCCGACGGAGCTCTTGGCAATAAGCTGAACTTCGAGACCTACAACCTCGGACATCTCATTAATTGTGCCATTGTACACAAGAGAGCAACAGGAAAAACCAATTTCTTCGATGTTGCTCTGAAGGCTGCAGAGTTCCTAATTAATTTCTCAAAGACAAATCCAGACGAACTGGCAAAGTGTGCCGTTTGCCCATCGCACTATATGGCTGTCGCAGAACTATACCGTGAGACTGGAGAGCAGAAATACCTCGAACTGGCACAGAAGCTGATTGACATACGTGGATCACAACCAGACGGCACAGACGACAATCAAGATCGTGAACCTTTCCGTGAGCAATATACAGCACGCGGACACAGCGTGAGAGCAAACTATCTCTATGCTGGAGCCACCGACCTCTTCCTTGAAACGGGAGAAGAGCAGCTCATGAAGAATCTTCAGCCTATATGGGAAGATATTGTATATAGAAAGATGTATATCACAGGAGGATGTGGCGCACTCTATAATGGTGTCTCTCCAGATGGTACAGACTATAAGCCAGTGAACTGGCAGCAGGTCCACCAGGCATACGGACGCCCTTACCAGCTTCCGCAGTCAACAGCCCATAATGAGACATGTGCAAACATCGGAAACCTTCTCTTTAACTGGCGTATGCTTCAGGCTACGGGAGAGGCGAAGTATGCTGATATCGTGGAGACTTGTCTATATAACAGTATTCTCACTGGCATCTCTCTTGACGGAAAGAAATATCTGTACACGAACCCATTACGCCTCTCTGACGAACTTCCTTACAACCTTCGTTGGAGCCGTGAGCGCAAGGCTCTCATCTCGTGTTTCTGCTGTCCGCCGAATACACTCCGTACTCTCTGCGAGGCTCAGGAATATGCTTATTCTGTTTCAAAAGACGAATATGTGGGTAAGAAGCTCGTACCAGGAACTCTATTTGTGAATCTCTATGGTGGTAGCACTTTAAATACGACGATGAACGGCAAACCGCTTTCTGTGAGTCAGAAAACCGACTATCCTTTCGATGGAAAGATTTCTCTTGCCATAGATGCCGTTGGAAAGAAATGTCTCGGAACTGTCAGCCTTCGTATCCCAGAATGGTGCGCCAACGCCACTGTTGAAATAAACGGAGAATCTCAGAATGTTTCTGTTACTCCTAACTCATATATCAACCTCGACCGCGAATGGAAAAAAGGCGATATTATCACTCTGAACCTTGAAATGCGTGCCCGTCTCATTGAGTCTAATCCGCTTGTTGAAGAGTCTCGTAACCAGGTGGCTGTAAAGCGTGGTCCAATTGTTTATTGTCTTGAGCAACAGGATGTAAAGGCTAATATTGATGATGTAATTATTCCTGCCGACATCACCTTAACTCCTACCGATATCACCATTGACGGTGTGAAGATGAAAGCCCTTGAAGGTACGGCAATCGTTGCTGAGGAAGCATCGTGGGACAAGACTCTATATCGTGAGATAAGTAGAAAAGAGAAGAAGGTATCTATTCGCCTCATACCTCATTTCGCTTACGGAAACCGCGGTATGCAGGATATGACCGTCTGGCTGCCATTGTCAAGATAAACGTTTGCCTCATAATTACGTGAACATCTAAAAAAAGTTGAAATGAAACTCTTAAAAGAAAATGGTAGGCTCTGTCTGTTGCTTTTGTCATTGCTTGTCTCCGCACCTTCTTTGGCGGCAGATATCTTCGTCTCTCCAAATGGTGACGATAGTAACGATGGAACAGAGGTAAGACCTTATAAGACACTAAGAATTGCACTGCGGCACGCAAGAAATCTCCGCCGACTGGCTGACCCTTCGGTAAAGGGCGGAATATTCATTCATGTCGCAAAGGGCACATATTCTCTACATGAGCCGCTTTATGTTCGTCCAGAAGACAGTGGCACAGAGGATAGTCCGACAGTGATAATGGGCGATGAGGCCGTTCTCTCTGGAGGTGTACAGGTAAAGGGCTGGAAGCGTCAAGGAAAGTTTCTCGTTGCTGACACTCCAGAATTCAACGGAAACCTCATAGATTTCCGACAACTTTACATAAACGGGAAGAAAGCCGTTAGAGCGCGTGATGTCATCAATTTCGATGACATGCAGCATATTCTCTCCCTCGACAAACCAAAGCAGATTATCTACGTTCGAGCAACTCCAATAATTAAAGCGCTTGCAAAAAGCTATGCTGCAAAAGATTATTCGCTCCGTCATGCTCCTGCAGAGATGGTGCTCCATGAGATGTGGTGTGTGGCAAACCTTCGTATTAAAAACATAACGATACAAGGCGACTCTGCTGCTGTCACTTTCCATCAGCCAGAGTCAACCATACAGTTTGAGCATCCATGGCCGTCACCGATGGTAAACACAAAACCGTTTGTGACTGAAGATGGAAGAACGCTAAATCTCAATTCGGCTTTCTATCTCATAAACCATCCGGCTCTGCTCGATACACCAGGAGAGTGGTATCATGACGTGAGAAACCATAAGGTGTATTACTATCCTCTGAAGGGAGAAACCGTTAAGGAGGCTATTGGTCCAGCATTAGAAACTCTCATAGAGGTGGGAGGAACACCAGATAGACTGGTGAGGAATGTTCGTTTCTGTGGACTTTCCTTCATGCACACCACATGGATGCGCCCAACAACAGACGGCCATGTGCCTCTGCAGGCTGGAATGTTCATGTATGAGGGCTATAAACTGCGCCCACAGACACAGCGTCCAGATAGAAATAACAAGCTCGACAATCAGGGATTCTTAGGACGACCAGCATCGGCGGTAACAGTCTCCTATGCCTCTTCTGTTGATTTCGATGGCTGTCGCTTCTTGCAGCTTGGCTCCTCAGGTCTTGACTATGTTGAAGGCACTCAAGGTGGCACAGTATCTAACTGTGACTTCACAGAGATTGCAGGAAACGGAATCGTTGCTGGCTCTTTCTCACCCTCTGCCTTTGAGACACATCTTCCTTACGACCCTCAAGACCGTCGCACCATTTGCAATAACCTTATGATTGTCAACAATATGGTTCATAATGTCTCAACAGAAGATTGGGGCACTTTAGGAATATGTTGCGGATATGTCTCTGGGTGTATCATCGCACATAACGAGATATGGGATGTTTCCTATTCTGGAATTAATCTTGGATGGGGATGGACACAGTCGGTTAATGCCATGCGTGGAAATGAGGTGTATAGAAACTATATTCATCATTACGCTCGTCACATGTATGATTGTGCTGGTATCTACACTCTCTCTGCTCAGCCTAAGACATACATCTTAGAGAATGTTGTGGAGAAAATCTACAAGCCAATATACGCTCACGACCCCAACCATTGGTTCTACCTTTATTGCGATGAAGGCTCGTCGTTCATAACCGTTCAAGACAACTGGACAGAAAGCGAGAAGTTCCTTCGTAATGCAAATGGTCCATGCAATATCTGGGAGAATAATGGTCCGCAGGTAAACGACTCTATTCGTGAGAATGCTGGAGTAAAGAGGTCGCTTGACATCAAGAACCTCCGCCGTGTTCTCCAGACAAAGAAGCCGAAGAAATAACTACATTCCTTCTAATTCCCACCCCTTACAAAAAAAAGTAACTCAAAAAACCAAGAACACTAAGTAGGTGTGCAAAATGATTTTTATAATCCTTGCACCGCCTACTGCGCATTATCAGCCAGTGACAACAGTCGAGTAGGAGTCGCTACACTCCTTTATGTCACAAACTGATTCTGCATCACCAATCAATACAATCATTATAAAAAATCATTTTGCACACCTACTTATCAATAAAAGAATATGAAAAACGAATCAAGTCTAAAGTCAACCATCACAGTATCGTTGACAAACTATCTTGACGCAGGAGCAATAGTTGCTGGAGCAAGCGGACTGACGCTATGGAAAGAATATCTCCAGCTTACGGAGGGCGACCTCGGATGGTTGAACGCAATCTCCGCAAACTGCCTCGGTGCTGCTATAGGAGCCATTATTGGCGGATTCCTTGCAGATAAATACGGACGAAAGTTCATATACACATACAACATGCTCATTTACATGTTGGGCGTAATGCTTATCATGCTTTCTGTCAATTTCCCTATGCTCCTTGCGGGATTCCTCGTAACGGGAGTGTCTGTTGGTGTGGGCGTTCCTGCTTCATGGACTTATATCTCTGAGAATTCTGAAACGGGAAATCGTGGTAGGAATATTGCGATCTCACAGATGGCATGGGGTGTCGGACCAACCATAATCCTCATTCTTGGCACTCTCCTTGCTCCTCCTTCCTCTGGTGAGGCTGGTGGACTCCTCTTCCCTTTTGTTGCTTCTGTTGCAGAGCTATTTGGCGTTTCCTCTGGTGCTGAGCAGTATATCTTCACCTCACGCATTGTCTTCGCCTCTCTGTTCATAGTGGCATTCATTGCATGGACTCTTCAGCGTCAGCTCGACGAATCAAAGGAATGGCTTGATGCAAAAGCATCTGGCGAGAAGCAGCCTTCCACCTTCGCTTCTTTCAATTCTCTTTTTAAGAACAAGACCAACATCAAGACAATGTTCTTCCTTGCAGGAATGTATCTCTCCTGGAATCTTGTCTCTTCTGTAATGGGATTCTTCCAGCAGCATATTTACGAGACTGCCGGTGGTTTGTCGAACGAATACGCAAATATGTTGTCGGTAGGACAGTGGGTGCTCATAATCATCTTCACATTCTTATTCTCGTTAGTGGTAGATAAACTGGCTCACAGACCGCTATATGCCTTCGGAGTGGGATGCGGAGTATTGGCATGGATAATGGTGCTTACAATTGGTATCACAAGCATAGAAGGACTTCTTGTCTTTACGACACTTTGGGCTCTTCAGGCTGGTGTCTCAGTTCAGACTTTCTATGCGCTATGGGCATCAGAACTCTTCCCAGCAAAATATCGTGCGGCTGCACAGGGAGTGATGTTCTTCGCCGTTAGAGGACTCTCTGCTGTTTGGGGCTTGGTATTCGTTTATATCTATGGTGAGGAAGGTGAGGGCTTCACACTTGCCGCCATACTCATGATGTCACTCTTGATTCTCTCGCTCCTTATCGGAGTAGTTGGTGCTCCGAGCACAAAGGGTAAGTCTCTCGAAGAGATCACTCGCGAACGATACGGAGACGATATCTAACAGCTCCTTTTCGGTCATAATCTCATAAGGATTTAATTCCTTGATTATTCCTTGAAACAAGGAATTAAATCCCTATGTAAAGAAATAATATAACATTAAAAAATTAATAGAAAAAAATATGTGGATCACATACCCTGGCGACTTTGAAATCTGGCTTGGAAATATTTTCAACAATAGACGAACAGAACGAGGAGCAATGTTCCCGCCTTTCTGGAAACAGGACTCCCATTATCCTACTGTAGAGTTCAGTACGGTTGTTGACCTTCCATTTGCCGACTCTATCTCAATCGCTTGTGAAGGGCACTATAATTTCATGCTCGACGGAAAACTTCAGTACGGGGAACCGAAGGAGTTCCTCGTTCCGGAAGGCAGACACACCATTAATATAAAAGTGTGGAACCAGTCAACACCTCCTGCCTTGTTTGTCTCTGGACAGGAAATAAATACCGACTCTTCATGGCTCGCCACCTATGAAGACAAGATATGGATTGACGAGAATGGTGTTGCACATGGCTCGGGCATTTACGTTCCTGCTGCCACTCATGCTTATTTCAATACTGTTGACCATTGTCCGTCAAAATTCTCCTTGAGCACGAAAAACATACAGCCTGTGGCAAAAGAAAAAATTCAGGGAGGAACACTCTACGATTTCGGAAGAGAAACAATGGGATTTATATTGCTCGGCCCTTGCTCTTCTGATTCCACTGTCTATATCTTTTATGGAGAGTCGCGCGAAGAAGCTCTTGACCACGACCATTGTGAGACTCTTGATATCCTTGATGTCAAGGCATCAGAAACAACACAGACTCCTGTTGCTAAGGCTTTCCGATATGTGCATATAGTCACTGAACCAGAACAGAAACTCTCTGTTTCTGCACTCTTTGAATATCTTCCGCAGAACGAGGAAATGAGTGGCAGCTTTGAATGCTCTGACAGTGAGGTGAACAGAATCTGGGAGATAGGAAAATACACCATGGACCTTACCACACGTGAGTTCTTCGTGGATGGTATAAAGCGCGACAGATGGACATGGTCGGGAGATGCTATTCAGTCGTATCTCATGAACTATTATCTCCGATTCGATACCGATACCGTGCGTCGTACTATACGCCAGCTGCGTGGAAAAGACCCGGTTACTGCTCATATAAATACCATTATGGACTATACCTTCTACTGGTTCAAGTCCATTCTCGATTACTACGAATATACGGCTGACATCGCTTTCGTTAGGGAGATGTACCCTCGCATGCTTTCCTTGATGGAGTATGTGCTTGGAAGAACAGATAACGAGGGGTTTGCAGAGGGACAACCAGACGACTGGATTTTTGTTGACTGGGTTGACTTCCCAATGCACAAGCGTGGCGTCATGGCGTTTGAACAGATTCTCTTTGCAAAGAGTGCGGAGACAATGACTCTATGTGCGGAAATTCTTCGTGATAACCCTCTTGAAAACGCTCCACAGGGTTCTATAACAACAGCGCAGTATGCCTCTGATGCTAAGCGCTTTAACGATATATACCTAAATCTTAAGAAGAAAATCTCTCTTACCTTCTGGGACAAAGAAAAAAAGGCTTTTCTACATAACATTGAAGATGGAAAGTTGAACACGATGGTAACAAAATTCCCGAACATGTTTGCTATTCTCTTCGATTATGTTTCAGAGGAAAGAAAACAGGATATTCTCCAACATGTCCTGCTCAACCCAAACGTAGAAGCTATAACAACTCCTTATATGCGCTTCTATGAACTTGAGGCTCTCTGTATGATGGGGAGACATTCCTTTGTAATGGGGGAGATAAAGGGCTATTGGGGTGGTATGCTGGAAAATGGTGCTACTTCGTTCTGGGAGAAATATGTACCTTCAGAAAAGGGTACAGAGCATCTACAGATGTACGGTCGTCCTTACGGAAAGAGCCTTTGCCATGCATGGGGTGCTTCTCCTGTCTATCTCCTTGGTAAATATTTCCTTGGCATTCGTCCTTTGAAACCAGGCTACAAAGAGTGGGAGTGTCGCCCAAATCTTGGTGGCTTGAAATGGATGAAGGGAAGTGTGCCAACTCCTTATGGTCCGATACATGTCTATGTCTCTGAGAAGAAAGTCACGGTGCAGTCGCCAGTTGTAGGAGGACATGTATATGTAGGAAACAAATGCGTGGATATAAATACAACAGATGTTGTAGAGATAGATTTATAATCTCTTGAAAACAAACAATATATGTTGCCATCAGAATTTTCAGAATATACATCACGAATCTTTGGAAAAGAGCGCTGGGAGAAATACCTGCGCTCTTTTCAGGAAGAGACTCCAGTGAGCATTCGTCTGAACCCTTTCAAGGCAGATGCCAAACGTCTTCAAATAATCAGTGAAGGGGCAGAAGAGGTGCCATGGTGCAGAAACGCATGGTGGTTGCAGAGTAGGCCTCGTTTCACTTCCGACCCTCTCTTCCATGCAGGGGCGTATTACGTTCAGGAGGCAGGGTCTATGTTCCTTGACACGGTGTTAAAGACATATATCACCTCACCCGTCTGCATGCTCGACCTTTGTGCTGCTCCTGGAGGAAAGTCAACTCTTTCCAGAGCTGCACTTCCAGAAGGCTCATTGCTCTTCTCTAACGAACCCGACCGCCGGCGTGCCAATATTCTTTTAGAGAATATCATCAAGCAGGGGTATCGGGATGTTGTTGTGACAAACAACTATGCTGAGGCGTATCGTAGAGAGAATATAGAGTTTGACGTTGTTCTTGTTGATGCACCTTGCTCTGGAGAAGGACTCTTCAGGCGAGACAATGCTGCTATAGATGAGTGGAGCGTGAAAAACGTGCGGAAATGTGCTGAGCTCCAGCGCACTATTCTTTCCGACATCTGGAACACACTAAAACCGGGTGGATTGATGATCTATAGCACTTGCACCTTCAATCTCCTTGAAGACGAGGAGAACGTCATGTTTCTGTGTGAGGAATACGGTGCTGAAGTGCTGCCGGTTCCTATTGAAGAAGAGTGGGGCATAACAGGCTCTCTGCATCCTGACTTCCATGCTCCTGTCTATCGCTTTATCCCTGGAGTGACAAAGAGCGAGGGACTCTTTCTTGCTGTCGTGCGAAAGCCGGGAGTCTTGAAGCCTGCAACCACTGAGAAGAAGAAAATCCTTGCAAAGCTGAAGAACAAACTGCATATTCTATACGATGGGGAGCCTCGGGGCGAGAAAAAGGGTAAAGATATTGTTCCAGCACATGCGGAGGCTTTGGCTATTCTGCCTGTTGAAAAGGCGTTTCCTTCTGTGGAGTTGTCCCTTGAAGATGCTCTTCGCTATCTCCACCATGAGACGTTGACTCTCTCTCCAGAGCTTCCTCGCGGATATCTCCTTGTGACCTATCAAGGTCTCTCGCTGGGATTTGTCAAAAACCTCGGAAACAGAGCAAACAATCTTTACCCAAAAGAATGGGCTATTCGTGTAATGAAATAAAAAAATATCTACTCTCTCTTGTATCATATCTATAAACATCTTCACTCTCTTGTACCATATCCATAAACATCTTCACTCTCTTGTATCATATCTATAAACATATTCGTTTCATCTTTCGAGAGTTCCGCATAACGGCAATGCTGAACATCATCGGACTCGTGCTTGCCTTCATGACCTTCTATAGCTTCTGGGCGAGGCTGAGGGAACAGGTGGCATGGGACACTTGTCACGACCAGTGGCAGGCTATCTACCGTGTGGAGTTGGAAGGAAATTTCCTCGGAGAAGATTCACTGCATTTTGCCAGTGTTCCAGCAAAGATGATACCAGAGATATGCAATGTTCCAGAAGTTCAAGGAGTGGGAGTTCAGCAGGTATGGTCACGAACGGTCTCTCTTCGCCAGAGTGAGAGCATCATTGAAATGCCATACAATAAAGGCTTTGGGCGCAGACTGTCGTTCTGGAGAAACGATAGTGTCTTCTCGGCATGCAAGGACTTCACCGTGGTGCAGGGAGACACCATTCTAAATGCTCTCATTCCTCTCTCTTTTGCAAAAGAGTTCTTTGGCGACAAGAATCCTGTTGGGAAGAAACTCTCTTTTACCATGGAGGGGAACGAAGAGACAAGAGTGGTGGCTGGGGTCTATGACGATTTCCCTTCTAACTGTTCGGTGCTCAACGCCATATATGATGTTTCTGACTCGAAAGATATTTATAACGGTTCTAACTACTCCTACAACCTCTATCTGAAAATCCCTGACCCAAGGAACATTGCAAAAGTGGAGAAAGAGCTTGAGAAAGTGTTCCTGAACACATGCGACTATGCCTTGCCAGAAGAAAACTCAATGTTCCGTGTGCAGCTTCGCTCCTTGCATGAAGCTTATTTCTCTGGAGTTGACAAGACGAAAGACAAGGGTAGCTATATCTTCATCGTAATAATATTCATGGCTGCCCAACTGCCGTTGGCTCTTGCTTATATAAACTTCGTGTACTTCCAAATGGCGGTGGCTCCTTACACCATAAAGACGAAGAATACACACCGTATCTTTGGGGCTTCGAAGTTTCGAGTGGTGTTCAATCAGGTGGCAGAGAACGTCATTCTTGTGGCTATTGCTTTCCTCGTGGCTATGGGCCTCGTCTTTCTCATTGATAGAAACAACGAGCTCGGATTGTCGCCTTTTGAGAACCTCTTGCTCGTGGGGTATACTCTCATTGCTGCGGCTTTACTGACTCTCTTCGCCACTATAACGCCAACAATCTACACCTCTTCTGTTCCGCTCGACATATCCATGAAAGGCGTACCAGCAATAACTCTGGCGGTGAAGCGCACTCGTGTCGCAAAGCTTCTCTTCCAAATGGTCACAAGCTTCGTGATTGTGGGATTCGCACTCTCGCTGATGTTCTATTTCTCTTATATTAAATATGGTGACTATGGCTACGAGAAGTCTGAAGTGGTCTTTGGAAAGATAAACGCTTCGCTATCTTCTGAAAAGAAGGAGCAGATGGCTCGTGAGCTCATGACGCAGCCCGACATTCTCAATGTGAGCTATTCTGCTTTCCCTCTCGGTGGAGAAGATTCTTATCTCCGACTCTCTGTTGCTACCGGTGATTCCTCTCTCCTGCTCTTCACCATACTCCCTGCCGATCACCGTTTCCTCTCTACGCTTGGAATACGCATTGCGGAGGGAAGAAATTTTTCGCCAAACGATAGAAATGTTGTCATCCTTAACAAGGCGGCTGCAGAGCGTTATCCCTCTCTCCGTGTCGGGGAAAACCTGATGATAAACGGAAAAAACACTATCATTGGAATATGCGAGAACCTTAGAATAAGTTCCCTTCGCGAAGATAATGAAAATAATCCGGTTGCTTTCATTGTTGTTGACAGTGTGCGCTCTCCTGCTGGTACAGAGGTAAGAAACAACGTCATGACCATTCGCATTGCTCCAACATGCAGAAATCGTGATGAACTGCAAAAGAATATCCTTAACGTATATAGGCGATATACTTCTTCAACAGAACTGCTAACATTTGATTCTCCTGATAAGAGACTTTCAATAATGTACCGAAACGAGTATAGGTTTTTCGTAGAGGTGTCTATTCTGTGTGCTGTTTACGTCTTTATCACACTTATAGGTATTCTCTCTCAGGCAATGTTTGAAATTCAGTTCAGAAGACGGGAAATATTCATAAGACGTGTCTATGGTGCTACGATCTTGCAGATTCTAAAGATACGCATCATTTGGTGTGTGAAATATCTCACGCTCGCATTCGCCATTAGCCTGCCATTCATATACCTGCTCTCAACATTCGCTTTGCAGGATTATTTCGGTAGACCGAAATATCTATGGCTGGTTTATCCGCTGACATACCTTGTGGTTGCTCTCCTCATGCTCTCCACAATCTTCATTCATGGCATCTACTCTCTTCGTGGGAAGGTATACAAGATGTAATCACATTGTCTTTCCAAAAATATTAGAATGTCAGTGGATAGGGTAGTGGCTTCTTGAACATCTTAAAAACTTAGAATAGCTAAAAAAAAGATCATAATCATGATGATTGAACTTCAGAACGTAAGAAAATCATTCCGAACCGGAAACGTAGCAACCGTTGCGCTAAACGGACTGTCTCTAACAGTTGAGCAAGGCGAATATCTCGCTATCATGGGACCTTCTGGATGTGGAAAAACAACTCTACTGAACGTTCTCGGACTCCTTGATACGGCAGACGAGGGAAGGTATATTCTCGATGGGCAGGATGTCTCAAAGATTAGTGAACATGAGCGCACGCTTATGAGAAGGGGAAAGATAGGCTATGTCTTCCAGTCGTTTAATCTTCTCGATGAACTGACCGTAGCAGAGAATGTTGAACTGCCTCTCGTTTATCTCAACGTGCCAGCAGAGGAAAGGAAGAAACGTGTGCATGAAATTCTTAAAACACTCGCCATCTCTCATCGTGCCGGATTCTATCCACTGCAACTCTCTGGCGGACAGCAACAGAGGGTTGCAATAGCGCGCGCTGTAGTGGCAAAACCGCAGATAATTCTTGCTGATGAACCTACTGGTAACCTCGATTCTAAAAACGGAAAGGAGGTGATGGCAATCCTTCGAGACCTTCACCGTCAGGGAACTACAATCATCATGGTGACACACAACCAACGTGACGCTTTTCAAGCAGAGCGCGTGGTGAACCTCTATGATGGGCAGATTATCTCGCTATAGAAACCAAAACCTTATTTTACCTGAGGATTAGTCTAAAAGCCAATACCAAAACGAGACATTATTAACCTTTAACCTCAAATCCTTTCATTATGCTGACAGAAGAAACATTAAAAGGAGCATACAGTGAGGGAGAAGCTCTTGCGCTCTGTGAAGAAGTGAGAAAATCGTCTGATTTCCATACCTTCTGCAAGACGTTCATGCACTCCTCTGACTATCAGGTCACGAGAAACATGCTCTGGGCACTTACAAAGACTACGGAAGAAGAGCACAGTCAGTTGCAGCCGTTGTTGCACCCTCTCATAGAACTTGCCATGGCAACAGAAAACTCTTCTGTACGACGTCTCGCCCTCTCGAATATTGAACGAATGAAAATAGAGGAAGACGACCTCCGCTCCGATTTCCTCGATTTCTGTCTCGACCACATGCATGATGTCAATGAGCTTCCTGGAATACAGTCTGTTGCCATGAAATTATCATATCGCATGTGCCTCTTCTATCCAGAACTCATGGAAGAGATGATGCGCATACTCGATTCTATGGAAATGGAGTTCTATAAACCAGCAGTAAAAAGTGTCCGCAACAGAATCCTAAACGGGAAACTGCTGCGGAAAAAAAGTAAGAATCGTAAATAGGACATTCTGGCTGGAAGCCAAACTGTTTGCTATTGTCACTTTTTCTGGAGACTATTTCTTGAGATTTAGTCTCCAATGGATAGCATATTGACGTCCTGATTACTAAAAAGAATAGGCTTTTAGACTGTACCTCCTTCAGTTGCTCCATTTGTCTGAAAGTAAACTTTCGCCAATGGATATACAAAAAGAGCAGCTCAAAAATGAACCGCTCTTTCCTTTCAGAAATTAACCTTGCGGAGAGAACAGGATTCGAACCTGCGAACCGGTTTTGCCGGTTACACGCTTTCCAGGCGTGCCTCTTCAACCACTCGAGCACCTCTCCATAAGTGCAAAGGTACTAAGAATATTGGAACTGGCAAAACAAGGTGTTGGAATTTTAAGGTATTTTAATGATTCCTTTTCCTTTTAACTCCTTTTTATTTAATACCCATAGGTTCTGAAATGTTGAATCTCGAACTGTTCAACAGGTATTCTCACATGTCGTCCCTGATGTGTCTGGTCGCCGTTCAGACGTCGAACAACAGTTATCTTTCCACCATTTATTTCAACTTTTTCGCAACTCTCAAGTCCAATTCTTCTATCCGCTTTGTTTGCGTCCTTGAACGTAAGAACCACACCACTGCCAATCACTAAATAGTCCTCTTTTCCAAGGCGCAGCAAGATACAGCCAACCTCTGGCCATTCTGCATTTTTCGCACCCGGTTCCCAACCTAAGGAGTAGCTGTGGCGAACAGTGATCTTAATCCCATCGGGAGTGACAATCTCCTTTTCTCTCTCCTCGTTCGTCAAGAGTACACCCTCCATATCGTTCGTTCCCTGACGCTCAAGAATCAGCGGCTCTGTCTGTCGCAGAAGGCGGTAGGAAGCGGCGATAGGGGAGAGCGCCTCCACTTTCATGGAGAACGCATTCAGTTGGTCGTCTTGCGAGAGATCCATGCCCTCCATGTCAAGACCTTTTTGGTTGGAGAAGATGGGATAGTCTTCGATGCTGAACGGACAGAATCCCATTGCGCCATGGTGTCCGAAGGCATAGAGCGCATAGATTGCATCCTTGTCTTCAAGTCGGATTTCAGGGATAAACAACGGATTGTTATGGAGGTGATATTTCGCCAGCCAGTCTTTGAAGCCTTTGTCGTAGATATCCACGCCCAACACATCTATTGCCGGTGCTGCAGCATGCCATATATCTATAAGGTGTGCCAACGGACCTCCAGAAGGATATTCCCCAGGTTTTCTGCCCCTGCTGTTCAGCGCAACGTTCACAAACATCGGGATGTTGTAGACCTTTCTGCCAGCAGAGGCAATCTCCTGAACATATTTTGCATATGTCCAAGTCTGGAAGATCTCCTCACCATAGATGTCGTCTCCAAACACCTGTCCCCACGTCTTGTGGTTTGAATCGTGGCGATACCTTTCTGCGATATAGGGGTGCAGGGATTTTTTGTTCTTGTCGAGGTAGTTGGTAAGCTCTGTTGGGACATTACCCTTGTAAAGCTTTGTTGCATCTGCTGAATAGTCGCGCGGAACGTTTATCATACCAATCTCGTTCTCCACCTGCACCATCACCACCGTTTCCTCCTTGTCGTTCTCACGAAGATAGTCCATCAGCTTACAGAACGCACGTTTGTCAGCCTCTAAGACATTCTTGCTCAGAGAGCTTGCCTCCTCAACAGGCATTCCGTTCTTCATGTGAGCACGAGGGAACCGTTTGGTGTCTCTCTTAAACCAGCTGGGTGTGTAGCAGCTCATGCTGTTCTTCCATGCTCCAAACCAGAGCACAACAACCTTCAGCTCATTCTTCCTTGCTTCAGAAAGGATATTCTCCACGGTGGTCATGTCGAAGTGTCCCTCCTCTGGCTCTATAAGTTCCCAGGAGACAGGGGCGAGGACAGTGTTCAGTCCAAGTTTATGAAGATGCGAGAAATATTTCCTTACGTCCTCAAGGGTAGAGGCGGAGGAATTGCCCATCTCTCCTCCAATCATCAGCATTGGCTTTCCGTTTGCCACGATATGTGCTGTGTTTCCCTTCCTTTCCAGTCTCGGCTGTGCGAGTAGTACTGCTGACGTTATCAGCAGCATAAGCAATAGAATTTTTTTCTTCATCCTTAATTCCGCAACACTTTGATTTAACTTTATTTATAAGTTCCTGAGCAACA
>SAMEA3663036__coassemble_84_pt1 | contig 44055 bp, 27 predicted proteins | sample SAMEA3663036__metabat2_high_PE_014 | metagenome-assembled genome bin SAMEA3663036 (sample SAMEA3663036) | pig gut metagenome | biome: pig gut; feature: pig-associated habitat; material: faeces | place: France | collected 2012
CGACTCATAAATCTACCCTTAATCGTGTATTGGATGATAGTTGCGGATTTTAGGCCCTTTAGTTTTGTTAAGCAGTGCAAAAAAACAAGCGATTATGACAAAATTCAAAAAACTGATGCCTGTGTTACTTTTGGTCAAGGCATTCTGCAAGGCAATGAAACGTCTCGGGTATGTCAACTGAAAGCAGAAGGCGTTCGATAGAACTTCGATAGATGTTCGATAGATGTTCGATAGGTCTTCGATAGAACTTCGCTTTGTCTTCGATAGAACTTCGCTTTGTCTTCGATAGAACTTCGCTTTGTCTTCGATAGAACTTCGCTTTGACATCGCTTTCGCATCGATAAGTAAGCGAGGAAGTGACGGTGACTGAACGGTATGGTTGAGTAAAAAGAGAAGACGAAGAACGAGGTAAGAAGAGGCTACTTCCCCATTTCTATCGAGTTTATTTCTTGTACTGAAATATCTCCCTAAATCCGGCACAACCGATAAATCCTGTGGACTGCGACGCCATGCAAGGTAGGGTGTGTCATCCCATACAGTGCGGACTTTCCTTTCCTCATACACCTTGATGTTAACCATGCAGTCGTAAGATTATTAATCTTAGTGGCGTAAGGTTAATAACCTTAATTGTCATAATAAAATAATATTATTCTACTTTCTCAAGCTTAAAAAAAAATATTTCCTCACCTTTTTCAGGCAAAAATATGGCGGTGTCGATTATTTTTTGTATATTTGCAGAAAAATAATTGCTATGGTAAGACTTGTGATTATATTGATAATGGCTTGGTTAGGGATATTTGGTGTCTCGGCAAAGGGTATGCTGTGTTCAGACAGCTTGGTGACGCTGAAAGGAACCGTAAGGGATGCTGACACCAAGAAGCGACTTGCCAACGTTAATGTTTATATACCAGGAAGGGATGTGGGCACAGTGACCAATGGCGACGGGGTGTTTGCATTAAAGGTAGACAGAGAAGACGCAGAAGGCAAACTGCTTTTCTCCTGTCTTGGATATGCAAACTACAGAATGGCATGCAGTTACTTTAATGGAGAGAAAGCAATGACGGTTTACCTTAACCCTATGACCAAGCGACTTGGAGAGGTAACGGTATTTGGCGGTGATGCCAAAAATCTTGTTGAGGAGGCTCTGAGGAAGATTGACGTGAACTACCCTTCTCAAAACCAGTTGCTCAACATGTTCTATCGAGAGACAATAATGAAGGGAAGCCGATTCGTGGGAATATCAGAGGGTGTGTTGGACGTGGCAAAGGATAACTACAAACGTCGCTCGGTGTTGAGAGACAGGGTAAGGCTGCACCGCGGCAGGAGTCTGCTCAGCCAGAAGTCCCGCGACACATTAGCTGTAAAGGTGCAGGGCGGACCTTGGCTTTCGGTGTATCTCGATATCGTAAAGAACGAAGAGGCGTTGTTCGACAGTAAGACGATAGATTGCTATGCCTTTAGGCACGAGCATGTTGAGATGCTCAACGACCGTTTGCATTATGTGGTGAGCTTCAAGCCTTTGGTCAGCCTCGATTATCCGCTTTATTCTGGCTTACTATATATCGACCTTCAGACCTTGAGCATCAGTCGTGCGGAACTGTCGCTTGATGTGAGCGATAAGGAAAAGGCGAACAAGATGTTTTTACAGAAAAAGCCCGCAGGACTGCGGTTCAGCACCCGCGAGGTAAGCATTGTGGTGACATATAGGCAACATGGAGATAGGATGTGTCTCGACTACCTAAGAAGTAGCATACGCTTCAAGTGCGACTGGAAACGACGGTTGTTCTCATCGGCTTATGTGGTAGTGGCAGAGATGGTGGTAGTGGATGTTGACGACAAAGCGACAATGGGCATACCGTCGTCAGAGTCTTATGGCAGCAAGAGGCTGTTTAGCGACGATGCTGAGCAAAACTGGGACGAGGACTACTGGAAGGACTACAACATCATTGAGCCTACAGAATCGCTGGAGAAGGCAGTGATCAAGCTGCGAGGGCATGCAAATCGCTGAGTATCCTTTTTTACGTGAATAATTGGGTGGTAAGAGGAATAATATGTAACTTTTCGACAAATTACAAATAACAGGAAATCAATAATATTATGGAACAAAGCATCAAGCCACAGCGCATAAACGTTGTTGACAGCCTTCGCGGATTTGCCGTGGTAGGCATTATTATCATACACTTTCTCGAACACCTCAATTTTTATTCTTTTCCCGAGCTGACAGCTTTTGACATAAGACTTTGGGACACGGTGTTCTACATCGGAGCAAGCAAGATGTATGCAATATTCGCATTGCTGTTTGGATTGAGCTGCTATATTCAGCACCATAATGCAGAGAAACGTGGCGAGGACTTCCGCTTGCGCTTCGCATGGCGAATGTTTTTGCTTTTCGGTTGGGGAATGCTCGACCTTATGTTCTTCAATGGCGACATACTTTGCACATACGCAGTTCTCGGTCTTTTGTTAATACCTCTTGTAAAGGCCCCCGACAAGATGCTTATTGTTGTGGCAACCATACTATTTCTGCAACCCATTGAAATCTATTACATCATAAAGGGTATCATTGTTCCCGATGCCACTCCTATGGATCTTGGTTATGGACATTTGTGGGGAGTGTGCTATGAGGCTTGTGCCAATGGAGGTTTCCTTGATGTGGCGAAGGCAGGCTTGACAACAGGATTGCCCATTAACTTCGGCTGGGCAATAGAGCATGGTCGCCTCACTCAGACTCTAATGCTCTTTGTAGTAGGTATGCTATTGGGACGTAAACGCTTATTTATCAACGAGGCAGGCAATCTCGATTTTTGGAAGAAGGCAATGATGGTTTCACTGTTGGTGTTCGCAGTAACCCAAGTGCTACTTCTGACAACACCCATTGAAAAGTTACAAGTATGTATTGGCAAGAGTTTGGAGATTCAGCTCACTGCATGGCGAAATTTCGCCATGATGACATTCTATGTTGGTGGCATCACATTTCTTTATTACACCACACCTATGCGTAAAGCCATCTCACACCTTGAGTGCATAGGCAAGATGAGTCTTACCGACTATCTCCTACAGAGCATCATCGGTGGTTTCATCTTCTACAACTGGGGACTTGGTCTCTATACTGTCAGCCACCATAGGATGAGTTTCGTTCTTGGCATCTTGTTCTGCATATGCCTCTACTATTTCTGCCGTTTCTGGACAAGCCATTTCCGCAGAGGCCCTTTAGAAGAACTATGGGCAAGGGCTACACATATAAAGATTAGGCGTTAACTGTTCCGGTTTTATTAATGTCGAAAGATATGTCGCCCCTTTGAGGTTTAATCACAAATCAAAGTATGTAAGGCAATAAGCAGATGGTAAAAAAACTATCGTAAGGTTCTTAACCGCAAAAACAACAAGCGAAAGACTATGAAAAATCTAAGAAAACGCCACAAAAACACAAAAACCTTTGGCTAATACATTTATTTTCAGTACTTTTGCACCTAAATTCAAATAATATATAAACGAACTATCAATCACACATGTCAGAACACATTCTGCAAGAACAACTGAAAAATAGTGTGAAGGAAGTATAGAAAGATGAAAAAATAAGAATTATGAAGACAAAGATACTATTTGTGTGCCACGGAAATATCTGTAGAAGTCCGATGGCAGAGTTTATAATGAAAGACCTTGTAGAAAAGGCAGGGAAGAGTGAGAAATATGAGATAGCCTCAGCAGCCACGAGCACAGAAGAGATTGGCAATAGCGTCTATCCTCCTGCTCGCCAGAAACTTGCAGAACACGGTATTTCATGTAAAGGAAAGACAGCCCGCCAGATTACTAAGGCTGACTACAGTTATTACGACCTCATCATAGGCATGGACACCTACAATATGCGGAACATGCTTCGCTGCTTTGGTGGAGACAAAGAAGGGAAGGTTCATAAACTCATGGATTTCACGTCAAGGAAGGGAGATGTTGCCGACCCTTGGTATACTGGAAATTTCGATGCCACATGGCGAGACTGCCTTGAGGGCTGCACAGAGTTGCTAAAAAGGTTGGAAGAATAGCTTTCCGATGGTTGAATGTTCATAAAAATGTGGTTTTTGCACGATTGAACGTTCATAAAATTGTGGTTTTTGCATGGTTGAACGTTCATAAAAATGTAAAAAGTTTGCGTGTTCCATTTATTTTCAGTAACTTTGCAGACAGAAGAATAAAAATCAAAGAAAATGAAAAGGAAGATATACCAAAAATTACTGGAATGGAAGAATAATCCACGCCATAAGCCACTTGTACTTTTAGGTGCGAGACAGGTAGGAAAGACCTATATTCTAAAGGAGTTCGGCAAGAAAGAATTCAACAATTTCGTATACGTAAACTGCCATAATAACCCCTTTGCTTCATCGTTATTTTCCGACTTCAACATAAAACGCATTCTTTATCAGTTGGAGCAAGACAATGAATGCAACATAATTCCAGGTAAGACACTACTCTTTTTTGATGAAATCCAAGAAGTGAAGAACGGAATACCTGCATTGAAATACTTCTGCGAAGAGAATCGCGAGTTGCATGTGGTAGTGGCAGGCTCTATGTTGGGGGTATCATTACGTGAGGACGAGAGTTATCCTGTTGGCAAGATAGATACTTTTAGGATGTATCCTATGACCTTCGAAGAATTTCTTCAGGCAAACGGAAGAGAAAGATTGGCAGATTCACTGAGAGAGATGCAATGGGAAGAGTTGTCTATCCACCATGAGACACTTGTGGAATACCTTCGCCAATACTACTTCACTGGTGGGATGCCAGAAGCTGTATCGACATGGATAGACGGTCATAATGCCCGTGAAACGAGAAATGTGCAAAGAGCTATCCTTAGCACATATTTTGGAGACATGGGGAAGCACACCAAGACGGAAGTGGAAAGGATACGTATGGTTTGGGACATCATCCCTTCACAGTTGGCAAAGGAGAACAAGAAATTCATCTTTGGAGCTGTAAAGAAAGGTGCGCGAGCAGCAGAATACGAGAAGTCCCTTCAATGGCTCGCCGATTCCGGTTTAATATATAAGGTATGCAGAATTTCCAAACCCGAAGAGCCATTGAAGTTTTATGCCGACACATCCGCCTTTAAGGTCTTCCTTCACGATGTTGGTCTGCTGGCATGCCTTTGCGGAGCGCGCTCAAGTGAGATGCTATTAGGAATGGGTGCTTTTACAGAGTTCAAGGGCGCATTCACAGAAAATTATGTTATGAACCAGATAAAATCGTTGGAAGATTCAGACGTTATCGGTAACGAAATTTTTTATTATAGCAAAGAGAGTTCGCCATTAGAGGTGGATTTCGTTGTTCAAGGTGGCAAACGAGTCGTTCCTGTAGAGGTAAAGGCAGAACATAATGTTCGTTCCAAATCACTGACAACATTTGTAAACCAAGAATTCTCTTCTTATTCCCTAAAGGCACTCCGCTGCTCTATGATGCCATATGCCGACCAGCAATGGATGGAAAACATCCCATTATATGCAGTAGAAGCATTCTTTTCAAAAGAAGGTGTAGGGATTGAGGTGTGAAAAGAGTGGGGAAAACGGCTGTGTAAACTGAAGGCAAGACTGATTTTTTAACCGCTATTTTGCCGCAAACGATATTTTTAGTACCTTTGTGGCAAAATAGCGGTATTTATATAGCATAAATCATCTTCTGTTCACATCACCCTTGTGACAACGTATGCCTTGTCACGCAACGAATATTCTGGAAGGGTGCAAAGTGTGGTGACTATGGACGATTTGTTCATGATATAGTAGGTGTGCATAATCATGAAGCGAGTGAACCACATGCTCCTCGCAAAGAAAATCGGTGATTCTCCAAATTCTCCTCTAATAAGGAAATGAAGAATCACCGAATATATTTTTAATAAGGTAACACCGAATGTGTTATAATCCAAGAGTAGATGTGCTATAAAGCAACGGAGCCACCTTTACTTTGCAATGAGAGAGTCAGCAAGAGCCTCAAGCTTTGGCTTGTCAGCCTCCTTCATGCGTGACACGATGGTTACGATAGGCTCTACGATGTCTATTTCCTTCATGCCCTCCAGCATCTGGCGCATGATCTTTCCGGCAGTAGGAGCCCAAGAGCCGTTCTCAACGATTGCCACACGACGGTTCTGATATCCCTTCATCTGCAGATGGTGGAGGAAGTCATGCATTGGAGGGAACACATTTCCATCGTAAGAAGCAGCAGCAAGAACCATATGCCCCATACGGAATGCATCCTCAACAGCCTCAGCCATATCATCGCGAGAGAGGTCGGTGACAGCCACCTTTCCAGCACCCTTCTGGCGAAGAATATCAGCAACATATTCTGCAGCAGCCTTTGTTCCGCCATGTATAGAAGCGTAAGCCACGAGCACACCCTTTGTCTCCACCTCGTATGCCCCCCAAGTCTTGTAGAGCCCGAGATAATAGTCGAGGTTTTCAGAGAGGATTGGTCCGTGGAGCGGACAGATGGTCTTTATATCAAGAGCGGCAGCCTTGTCGAGGAGACGAGTAACCTGCGGGCCATATTTTCCACAGATATTGAAATAGTAGCGGCGAGCCTCACAAGCCCAGTCCTCATCAGCCGAGAGTGCACCAAACTTTCCGAATGCGTCAGCCGAGAAGAGCACCTTGTCAACATCATCGTAGCTAACAATCACCTCTGGCCAATGCACCATTGGTGCTGTGCAGAATGTCAGTGTATGCTCACCGAGTGAGAGCGTAGAGCCCTCCCCTACTTCCAATGTGCGCCCCTCAAGGCAGATATTCTCAAAGAACTGCGGCATCATCTGCAGAGCCTTATGAGAAGAAACGATAGTAATCTCTGGGAACATCTCCAAAACCTCAGCAGCGAGAGCAGCATGGTCAGGCTCCATGTGATGAACAACGAGATAGTCGGGAGTTCTTCCTTCCAGTCCTTCTGCGAGGTTCTTCTTCCACTCCTCCGCCTTGCGCTGGTCGCAGGTGTCCATAATAGCTACTTTCTCATCGAGAATGAGATATGAGTTATACGACATGCCATTCGGCACATCATACTGACTTTCAAAGAGATCGATATCAAGATCGTCTACTCCGATGTACTTGATTTTTGAAGTAATGTTTGAAACCATAATTATGTAATCTTTTTTTGTTTTGTCAACGAGTTTTTTCTACTACTAAAAGTGTTCTTCCCATTCCTTTACCACAGAAGGAGCAAACCAGCAAAAGCAGCCATAGCAATCATCTTCAGCGGATTAACCTTCACCCAGAAGACCCCTATGAATGTGGCAAGGAAGATTGCCAAAGACACGTAGAAATACCATGGGTTCTCTGGAGTAGAGAAATTCTCTGCATTGAGGAGCAGGAGTGTGGCAGCGGCAAGGAGTCCGACAACAGCCGGGCGCAGTCCTGTGAACACCGACTGCACAACATTCGTATGCATGTACTTCATAAGCATCTTAGAAATAAGAATCATTAGAACGAAAGAAGGAAGCACAAGGGCAAACGTTGCTGTTAGACTGCCAAGGAGAGACATCAGCGTGCCATAGCCATCGTTATAGACGGCAGTATATCCACAATAGGTGGCGGTATTGATGCCGATAGGTCCCGGTGTCATCTGCGAAATTGCCACGATATTTGTGAACTCCGCAGACGACATCCAGTGGTGTCTCACCACCACCTCCGTCTGTATCAGCGAAAGCATTCCGTAGCCGCCTCCGAATCCGAAGAGTCCTATCTGCAGGAATGTTATGAATAAAAGCAAGAAGATCATATTTTTTTCAATTCTTTTTTCAACGTAAAAGAGTTCTGCAACCGTTTCTGGAACAATTTTCCCCATGCATCTAAAATGCATTTCCAAAAGAATTAATTTCCAAGAACAGCCATGCAGTAAACACCTACTTATTTTTCGTTCTCAACAATCTGTCCATATACATATCCTCCCAATCCTGCTACGAGGATAATGAGAATAGGATTCACTCCAAGAAGCCAGATAAGAAGAGCCGAAAGAATTGGTATCCAACAGTTTGCGAAATTAATCTTCGCAGCCTTAGCGAGCGAGAACGTAGGAGCAGCAATCAGAGCAACCACAGCTGGTCGAATGCCGTTAAAGCATGCTTTCACCCAAGGAATATCTTGAAACTGCTGAAAGAAGGCAGCAATGGCAAGGATAATAAGGAATGAAGGGAGCACAGCCCCTAAGGCGGCTGTCAGCGCCCCCGAAGTTTTTGATAGCTTATAGCCTATGAACGTGGAGATATTCACGGCAAAGACTCCTGGGCACGACTGTGCCACGGCAATCAAGTCGAGAAACTCTTCCTTTTGAATCCATTTGTTTTTTTCCACCACCTCATTCTGTATAATGGGTATCATGGCATACCCTCCTCCCAATGTAAATGCTCCTATTTTGAAGAAGGTTGTAAACAACCTTTTTTGAATCAAAAATCCTTCCATACTTCCATTTTCTGTGATATTCGGATGCAAAATTACAATTTTTCTAATAGAATTAAGAAAAAAACGACACATTTTTCATGAATTTACGATTATTATGTGTAAATTTGCAGAAAATCCGAAGCTACAACGGTATATCTTCAGTAAGAAAATAATAATTTAAACAAAAAACTGCATATTGGCTATGGCATTAAAAATCTTAAGCGTTGACGACGAGCTGGACCTTGAGCTCTTGTTATCACAATACTTCAGAAGGAAAATTCGCAAGGGAGAATACGAGTTCTTTTTTGCTCATAACGGTATTGAAGCTCTCCAGCAACTCCTTACCCACCCTGATATCGACATTATTCTCAGCGACATAAACATGCCTGAGATGGACGGTCTCACACTGTTGAAGAAAATCAAAGACCGCAACAATCCTGCCATGAAGGTCATCATGGTGAGCGCATACGGAGAGATGGGGAATATTCGCGAGGCTATGAACAATGGCGCCTACGACTTCGCCACAAAACCTATCGACCTTGAAGACCTTGAGAGAACGATAGAAAAGGCGCGCGAAGAGATTGCATTCATTAAGCAGACACAGAAAGAGCATGGACAGCTCGTTGACATAAAGGCAGACCTCTCCCTCGCCTCTGAAGTGCAGAACGCAATCCTGCCACAGCAGTTCCCACCATTCAAGGATCTCACGGAGAAGATGGATATACACGCCACGATGCGCCCTGCAAAGGATGTTGGAGGAGACTTCTACGACTTCTTCCGCATTGACGATAGCCATATAGGCATCGCCATGGCAGACGTGGCGGGAAAGGGTGTCCCTGCCGCTCTGTTCATGACCATGAGTCATACCCTTCTTCGCTTTACCGGCTCTCGCTGCCTTGACCCTATCACCACGATTACCGAGTCGAACAATATGCTTTCTAAAGAGTCGTTCGACTCAATGTTCGTAACCGTGTTCTATGGCGTCTATGACGTAAACAGCGGAGAACTGACATTCGTGAATGCTGGACACAACCCTCCTTATATTCTTCATGCAGATGGTACGGTCAGCGAACTCTCCACAATGCCAGCCCTCTGCCTTGGAGTGTTAGAAGACTTCGAATATACTTCCCACAAGGTCACTCTCAGCAAGGGCGATACACTCGTGACATTCACAGACGGTGTCACCGAGGCATGCTCTGTAGACAACACGCTCTATGGGGAGAGCCAGCTGATTGCGGTATTGGAAAGTGCAAAGGGTTGCTCAGCCTCTGAAATCACTTCGAGAATAAATAGCGATGTCTCCCGACATGCTGATGGTGCAGAACAGAGTGACGACATCACCGTTCTTGTCTTGAAGAGAGCATAAGAAAGAAGAAACAAACGTTCCCATACTAAGTAGGTGTATAATTATGACCGAACTGGAAATACTACGCAAACAGCTGCTGGAGCAACAGAAGTTTGCATCGCTTGGAAAACTGAGTGCTGGCATAGCACACGAGATACAGAATCCGCTGAACTTCGTGATCAATTTCTCGAAGATGTCGGAGCGACTGCTTGCTGACCTGAAGGATATCGTTTCAGACCTTGAAGGGAAGATCGACGAGGATGATGCTGCCGACTTAGAAGATATTGCCGACGACCTCTCCACAAACATGGAGAAGATTAAGGAGCATGGGGAAAGGGCGATAAGCATCATACAAGGCATTCTGCTTATCTCACGAGGGAAAACGGGTGAGCGACTGCCTACCGATATTCCTCATCTCGTGCATGAATACGTGTGGTTGGCATATCACTCTCAACGTGCCAACGACAAGTCGTTCAATGTATCTATAAAGGAGGATTATCAGGAGGGTATGGAGAAGGTAATGGTTATTCCGCAAGACCTTAGCCGTGCTATCCTAAACGTGGTTAACAATGCGTATTACGCAATAAAACAACGTACCGTCAAGGAGCAGGAAGAGAAGAACGAGTCGTATGTTCCGACTCTTTCTGTTGCCGTTTCCACAGAAAGTGGGAAGCTCGTCATCGTAATCAGCGACAACGGAACGGGTATTCCGGCAGATATCCGTGAGCGTCTGTTCCGTGAGACGATAACCACAAAGCCGATTGGTCAGGGCACTGGATTGGGCATGCAGATTACTCACGATATCATTGTGAACAATCACCACGGTGAGATCACAATCGCCTCAGAGGAAGGAGAAGGAACATCGTTCACATTCCTGATTCCTATAGAAAAGTAGGAAATTAAGAAATAAAGCAACAACGAGAAAGAAAAAGAATGTCATATACGAATCCGATTTTGGAACTTGAAAAACAGAAGATTCTCCTGAAGCAAGAATATGATGCTGAAAGAGAAGCCTTCCGCCAGCAGAGCGAGGCAAGGGGAATTGGGCGAGCCGTAAAGCGTGGTGATGCGTGGTGGCCGCTCACCACTGGTCGTTGCTACTACAACTCCCTGAACCAATACTGCATAGAGCTCCATCGCAGGAAAGACGATGACACCGACCATAACTTTGAGCATTCCAAGCCAGTGTGCTTCTTCTCACTGAAAGGTGAAGAGACGAGAAAGGCAGAAAAGGAATCAGAGTCCAATGAGGAGGAGAGAATAAAAAAGACACTTGCAGGAACGGGAGCAAAGCCGAAGTATCTCTCGTTCACTGCAACAGTTTCATATGTTGAAGACGACAGGATGGTGGTGGCACTGAACAATGAGAGTCATGCTGCAGAACTGCAGAACATAGAGGGACTCGGCATACAACTGTCGTTCGACGAAACCTCTTATCGCACCATGACAGAGGCACTCGATAGAGTGATAAGGAGTAAGGGAAACCGACTGGCGTACCTCCGCGACCTTTTCTACACCGACCTCCCTCCGCAGCTGTTCACCTTCGGAGATATTTCCCTTCCTTGGTTGAATAGTGCTCAGCAGCATGCTGTCAATGAAGTGTTGCGGGCAAAGGATGTTGCCATTGTTCATGGTCCTCCGGGAACTGGTAAGACCACCACACTCGTAGAGGCTATTGTGGAGTGCCTGCATAAGGAGAGCCAGGTGTTAGTATGTGCACAAAGCAATATGGCTGTCGACTGGATTAGTGAGAAGCTTGTAGACCGTGGTGTTCCAGTTCTGAGAATAGGAAATCCGACACGTGTGAACGACAAGATGCTCTCCTTCACCTACGAAAGGCTGTTTGAGGCACATGGGGACTACCCAGAACTCTGGACTCTGAGAAAGGCAATCCGTGATCTGAAGAAAAACAGGAAACGTGGAGATAGGAATTTCCACCAGAAGATAGACCGGCTGACTTCCAGAGCGACAGAGATCGAGATGACCATCAACCAGCAGCTCTTTGGAGAGGCTCGTGTGATTGCCTGCACCCTTGTGGGCTCTGCAAACAGAATCTTAGAAGGACAGAAGTTTGGTACGCTGTTCATAGACGAGGCGGCACAGGCTTTAGAGGCAGCCTGCTGGATTCCAATCCGCCGGGCATCGAGAATTGTCTTTGCTGGCGACCATTGCCAGTTACCTCCAACGGTAAAGAGCTACGAGGCTCTCAAAGGAGGATTGGGCATCACTCTCATGGAGCGTATCGTAAGGCAGAAGCCAGAGGTGGTCACTCTCCTCACCACCCAATATCGCATGAACGATGAGATTATGCGGTTCTCCTCAGAGTGGTTCTATCAGGGAAAGGTGGTCTCTGCTCCAGAGGTGAGAAATCGGTCGGTTCTCGACTACGATATCCCTATGCTTTGGATAGACACCTCAGACATGGCTTGTCGGGAGGAATTTGTGGGTGAGTCGTATGGAAGAATAAACAAGGTGGAGGCGAAGCTGACCCTTGCTGCACTGCAGCTGTACTTCGACAAGATCGGAAAGGAGCGGGTCTTAGAGGAGAGAATTGATGTGGGAATAATCTCTCCATACCGTGCTCAGGTGCAGTATCTCCGTCAGCTTATCAAGCAGAACGAGTATTTCAAGCCGTATAGAAAGCTTCTCTCCGTGAACACCGTAGACGGCTTTCAGGGTCAGGAGCGGGATATCATCCTTATCTCACTTGTCAGGGCGAACGATGAGGGACAGATAGGCTTCCTCCGCGACCTTAGGAGAATGAATGTCGCCATCACGCGTGCGAAAATGAAACTGATAATCCTTGGTGACGCAAAGACCATGACGCGCCACCCATTCTACAAGAAGCTATATGAGTATATTGACGCTTTGTAACCTTTCAATAGGATATAAGGAGAAAAAGGTGGCGGAAAGGCTGAACGCATCTTTGAAAACAGGGGCGCTGACATGTCTCGTGGGAAGAAACGGAACAGGGAAATCTACTCTCCTGCGCACAGTAGCCGCCATACAGCCTCCTCTCGCTGGGGAGATTTCTCTTTGTGGGAAGAGCATCACTTCTTTCAACCGCCAGCAGTTAGCACGTGAGCTAACAGTTGTAAGGACGGGAAGACCAGATATTTATCTTATGAAGGTATATGATGTTGTGGCATTAGGAAGAACGCCATACACCAACATCTGGGGCACACTGACTGCTGACGACCATAGCATTGTCGCTGAGTGCATCAAGAAAGTGGGGATAGAGAATCTCTCTGAACGTGCCATCGGCTCTCTCTCTGATGGTGAGTGCCAGAAAGTGATGATTGCCAAGGCATTGGCGCAGCAGACAAGAATAATCCTTCTCGATGAACCAACTGCTTTCCTTGACTATCCGTCAAAGGTGGAGACAATGACTCTTATGAAAGAGTTGGTGTCGGAGGGAAAAGAGAAAGAAGGGGGTTCTGTCGAAAACGATTCTTGCTATGGCACTGCTGCTCTTATGTCCACTCACGACATGGAGCTTGCTCTCCGATTAGCTGACTTCCTATGGCTAATGACTTCGTCACACGAACTTCTCTGTGGCACTCCAGAAGAGTTGCACGATTATCTCATTGCAGAGAAGTTAAGGGTGTAAATTTTTTCTTTCACCTTTTACATAAGAAATGAAAATGAGGAAAACAATTTTTTTTATTCTTATTATAGCACTCATACCAATGATTGCAAAGGCAGCATTCTGGCAGAGTGAAACAACAGGGACCGCCCTTGCCTGCAAGGTTTTGGAGCCAAAGACTCCAGTTGTTGACTATAGCGGTAAGGTGATGACGGTGGTATACCTTACAAATCTTGCCTGCGAGAAGATTGGACAGTATTCTAATGAGGAGAATATCTCATGGCTGAGCAGTCAAGGGTATCGAGTCGTTGTTCTTGACTACAAGCATCATGAGAGGAGCAAGTCTCCTTATCTCAATCTTGATATCATTGCATTGAACAAAGCACTGAACAACGGAACGTTCTGCGGCATGGACGGAATCTCAACAGACAGGGCATACATACTCTTTGAGGGCTATAGGATAAAGAGAGACGTGGCATACTATCTTGACGACCCAAAGGTATATAACTATCCGAAGGAATACTCAGAAACAGAGGGAGATTCTCTGTATATGGATATTGTTTACCCTGCAAATCCATCAAGGGAACTCCCAACAATCTTGTCGTTCTCATACAGCAATAGCTATGCCGGAACAGCGAAAGAGGGATACACGGAGAAATACAGGCATAAAAGGATGTTCCTCGGATACACGTTTTCTATGTTCTCTGACTCCTTCCTTGAAGGAGCACCAGCAGTTGGGGTGGCATGGGCAATTGCCGACCATCCAAAATACTGCGACTGGGGTCGTGGAAACCGCATAGATGGCAAGCAGAAGGAATATGGCTCCATACAGATAAATCCCGATGCAGCAAGGAAGGTGCGATCAGCCATACGCACTCTCCATGGCACTGGAAGGACGTTGGGACTGGGAGAAAGCGTAATGCTTTATGGCTTCTCAAGAGGGTCTACAGCAGCTTCCTTGGCAATTGGAGACCTGCCGAACAAGGAATGGCTTGAAGACGTTCGAGGATTGTTCCCAGAAGAGAGTGCGGAGATTCAGAAGGCTTTCCTTGGTCCTGGCATCTTCGACTATAGCAAGACTCTTGCAGAGTCTCGGGAATACAGGAATATGTCTGTCTACTGTTCTTCTCAGCCGTCTCCTGCCAAGGCTTGGGAGCAGCAGGGGGGTGCAAGAAGCATAAAGAATGGTTGTGTTCCTTGTTTCCTTTTCTATAATTCTTCTGACGATGCGGAATACGGCAGGCAGATGGACAATCTCATTGAACTGCTGAAGTCTACGGGTTCTGAGTATGAACTTCTGAAGGATTATGGCAAAGGGCATTCTGTTCCACAACAGCTTTCAGACCTTGAGCGTATGTATCGGTTCTTGGTGAAGAAATAATAATCAAAAAAAACATTTATACACCTGATTTATGTTGAATATATGTATCGTTGCTGGTGCACGACCAAATTTTATTAAGGTGGCACCAATCATTCATGCTATCCGTGAAGCACAGAAAGAAGGTAAGGAGGTTTCCTATACCTTAATATATACAGGACGGGAAGACGACGAGACTCTCGAAACTTCTCTTTTCGAAGACCTACAGATAGAGCGCCCGCAGATTTTCTTGGAGATAGACAGCGTTAGTCTTAACGAACTGACGGGAAAGGTGATGTGGGCTTTCGAGCAGTATCTGAACAAGAACAAGACCGATGTGGTGATTGTCGTTGACGACCTTGCTTCTACCATGGCAACTGCTATCGTGGCAAAGAAACACGGTGTGAGACTTGCTCATCTCGTTGCAGGAACACGTTCTTTCGATATAAACATGCCAAAGGAGATCAACCGCCTTGTTATAGACGGACTGAGTGATATCCTCTTTACTGCAGGAACGACATCAAGCAGTACGGCAATGCGTGGTGGTGCAGAGATGTCGAAGATATACATGGTGGGAAACATCCTTCTCGATGCTCTGCGCAATAACCGTAACCGTCTGAAAAGACCAACTTGTCTCAGTGGAATAGAAGACCGGGAATATCTTGTCTTCACTCTAAACAGAAAGAAGCTTATCGACGACCGGGAAGCTTTGGAGAAAAAAGTAAGGACAATCATGGAGAATGCTGGTGAGATGCCTGTCTTCGCCCCTCTTCGTGAGAAGGCGAAGGAGGTGTTAGGGCATCTAACAATAGAATACCCTACCCTTCACATCATTGACCCCTTAGGGTACTTAGAGTTCTCATACCTCACAGCAAACGCTTGTGGCGTGATTACCGACTCTGGGAATATCGCAGAGGAGACAACATTCAACAACATCCCTTGCATCACGATAAACACCTACACGGAACATATAGAGACTGTGACAATAGGTACAAACGTACTTGTTGGGGAGGACACAGAACTGCTCTCCTCATGCGTTGCTGACATGGTAAACAAGAAATGGAAGGAAGGATCACTGCCAGACAGATGGGATGGACGCTCTGCAAACCGCATCCTCCAAATTCTGTTTGAGACGCAGGAGAACGACTGAAAGAAGAGAAAAGCAGAGCCTGTGAGCGTCCCAGGAAACAATAGGCGATTTTCTTTCTATAATAGGGAAAACCCTTATTAGATGTTAAGAAAAAAGGCGTACCTTTGCACTCAGAAAACAACAACATTTAAAGAAAGAGAAAAAATGAAAAAGACATTCAAGACATTAGCAACGCTCTTTTTGCTTGCTCTAACATCACTCTCATTCACATCCTGCGAAGACGAGATGATCGCTTCCACATTGGAAGGCACTTGGGAAGGAAACATGTATATCTCATCAGAATGGAACGGAAGGGTATATGACGCTACATATACAGAGATAGAGTTCCTGCTCGACCCTTTCCGATACACGAAAGGCTCAGGATATTGGGTAGATCATTATAGAGGGGATGCTCCTTGGCAATACATCGCTTGTCACATCGACTGGAGGGTGGACAACGGATGCATAACGGTTTACTTCCGTGAAGAGGGTACTTCAATAAGGATTGAGGACTATCGCCTTGACGACAACCGCTTCTCAGGATATATCTACGAGAATGGCAACCGTGTTAGTTTCTCTCTTCGTCACACCTCTTCTCCAAACTGGGAATACGACTATAATCGCTGGGGATATGACGATTGGTACAGCAGTTGGTCAAAGCCTGTGCATATCGATGGCACCCGCTCTGCTGATACCACAGAATATATTCCTTCTATAAACAGTGATTCTACAACCTCTGAAACAGTCTCTCCTTCCGAAGGTTCTTCCAAGCCAAAGAGAATAGTCCGTGCAAGATAAACGAAGGATAGAAAAACGAAGGATAGAAAAACGAAGGATAGAAAAACGAAGGATAGAAAAACGAATAGAGCCAGCCGAAATCGGCTGGCTCTATTCGTTTTTTTTTTCGTCAATCCAAAGAGGAGAGACGTAGAAAGATTCTGATGTCGATTACTTTGTGATACAGATAGTAACACGGTTAGAATCATTGTCAGCGAAAGGCTGAACAGTGTCGCCCTTGAACTCTGTGTAGATACGCTCTGCCTCAATTCCGTACTGATTGCGGAGGAGGTTAGCAACGTAGTTTACACGACCCTCAGAGAGGCGCTTGTTGATGCGAGCGTTACCAGTACCCTTGTCAGCGTAGCCAGAGAGAGTAACCTTGCACTCTGGGTACTTCTTCATGTACTGAGCGAGCTCAGCAACCTTAGCCACTTCCTGTGCCTCAGCAACAGTCTTGTTGATCTTGAAGAAGACATTGCACTGGAATGGCTCTACCTTCTCTTCAACAACAGGAGCTGGTTCTGGAGCTGGTTCTGGAGCAGGCTCCTCGATAACAACAGGAGCAGGCTCAACAACAGTCACGTGCTTGTTAACAGTCTTGCCGAGAGCAATCTTGATACCAGCAAGAGCGTTGAAATACCAATCAGCGTTGTCTGTGTGCTTTCCGTTGTAGTGGTCGTTAAGAATGTGAGCCATTGCTTCTACGTTCAGAGACACGCGATCAGAGATTGCGAAGTCGAAGTCAAGACCAGCACGACCGAAAGGCATTGCTGATGTGCCAGTACGATAGTGAGAGAGGAACTGAGGAACCTTTGCATAGATAGCCTCTGCATCGTCGAGAGACTGTGCGAGGTTAACACCAGCACCTGCGATTACGTTCATTGTGAACACACGGTCCTTCTTCCAGCCGCAGATAGCGTTGATGATATTGAACTTCACGTCAAGAGCAGGAGCGATGTAGTTCCACTTGTAAGTGTTGCTTGTAAGACCCCATGCGTTTGCAGTGCCTTCACCCCATCCGCCTTTGCTCTGCCAAGCATTTACGCCGAGGCGCAATGCCCATACTGGAGAGAACTGATAACCTACTTCTACCTGTGCAGTTGGAGAAACGAGGTCAAAGAACTTTGCCTCACCGAGAGTGTGCTGTGCACCACCCTGAAGCTGCATGAACCAGTGTGGATTGAAGCTGTAAGAAACCTGCTCTGTTGGCTCGTTCTGCGCAGATACCATTCCGAACGCCATCATTGACAGCATAAGGAGAGAAAAGATACGCTTTTTCATTGTTTCCTATTATTTTTAATCGATTAAAAAATGTATTGTTCATTGCTAAGGCACGAATGCCCATAGTAATTTCAATGCAAATTTACGAGTTTTTTGTGGAATCACCAACAATTTTGCGCAAAAAATGCTTACCGCAGTGCAAAAATCCTTAATTTTTGCCTTTTATCAAAGGATTCTATGCTTTAGAGGGTGTAAAAAAACCTCTTTCCAAAGGTTTTTCGTTCTTTGGAAAGAGGTTAAGAGCGTATATCAAATTCATCGCACAAACGATAAACCCTGGTGGAGCGATAACCCTAAAGGTGTGAGCTAAGGTTTGGGCTCCGCTATTCACTGTGTTTGTCTGTTGTAGAGTGAGTTTTACAAACAATTACGAAAAAAGGTGTGCAGGATTAAATGAATAATTCTGCACACCTATATTTTTATCATTTCACAATGAACTTCTTTCCGTTCTTGACATAGATGCCAGGAGCGAGAGAAGAAGATACCTTTCTTCCGAGAAGGTCGTAGACAGTATCAGAGAATTTCTCTGTCTCCGCACTTTGGATATCCTCAATACCAGAAGGAACTACAGACTGGCTGCTTATAAAGTAATACTTTCCAATCAGATTCAGATGGCAGTCACCACGTGATATTGCCTCCCCAGCAAGGAACTTTCCGTAGTTTCTATCACCGAAGGAACCCTCTGGGATCACCAATCCGTATCTTGTATCCTTTAGAGTCTTTATGTCTATAGACTCAGGTAAAACGAATCTCAGGCGATACTCATAAATATTGACAGTCTCTGTAACCACACGGTCTGTCACCGGATTGATGGTGTAATACTCAATCTCACCCTTAGCATTTGTCATGACAACATTCTTGTGGTTACTGTCAAGATATGTAGTGATCACACCCCACTGCTCTTCGCCTCGGTAGATAACGTCACAAGTCTTTGTCTCAATGAGATAGTTCTCCTTTTCGATAGTGCCATTAGCGAGCGTCTTATCAGTATTATAGTCGTAGAAGATGAAAGAATCTTGATCAGGATTCACAAAGAACTCCATATTTGAATAGAGATATAAATCTTTGAGATCTTCAGGATTATGAGCAACATTCTGATCCCAAGAAGTATGGATGTGATACTCTTGATCGAAATCTAAAACGAAATCCTCAGAGAAGACAACGGAATAGCTTGCCTTTATCTCTGGCACCTGAACAGAGCGTCCTTCGAAGCTATAGGTTATAGCACCCTTTGGAATTGTCAGAGTGTAGTTTCCATCTTCTGTGAGAGCAACCTTCAGAATCAGCTTGTTTCCTTCAATAGAATAGTTATCGACAGTGATGTCATTCTTGCTGGAAGTAAGCTTTATTGCCTTTGTCTCATTGCGCTGGATAGCAGTAGCATTCGTTATTGTCACCTCTATCTGGTTCAGCGCATCTAAGGTCGCACCATCTTCTGGACTGAGAGTATATTCCGTAATAGGGTCAGGAGCCGTTGTCTTCTCCATTACAAATGCAGAAGAAGAATTGTTGTCGAACCACAGCTTGTTGTTCTTCTGAGAGTCAATAGCTCCATCTGTCACGAGTGAGTAGCCGTAAGAAAGCGGGTCGCCCTCTCTAACCCTTCCGATGGCACCATATAGCGAGAACTTTCCAATGGTGGTCTTGTTGTCAACACCCTCCACAAGGAGACGAGCGACAGTAATGTCATTCAATTCAGCATTGTATGCTGTGAGCACATTGCTTGAAGAGGTTCCTATGTAGTTATCGTTCTCCATGAGAGTATGGAGATAAGCACCATAGATAGAGAACACATACTTTCCTTCAGCAGTTACTGCCACCTTGAAATGAGCAGCCTCTTCCTTAGAAGAAGTCAGAGTCACCTTTCCGTCTGCATACTGGAGGTAGCGCAGTGTACCATCTTTCGCGATATTGGCGAGAGTATAATAGTTGTCTGCAAGTGGCATCTCAACAGTTGTGGAAGCAAAGAAGGCATTGATGGCAGCAGTCATGATGTCATCAGAACCCTTGAACTCGTTCTTTGCCTCGTTATAAGCCTTTGTAAGAGCAACGCGCTCAGCAGCATCTGCAGCAGGATAGCCAAGACCAGAGAGAGCAAGCGCCTTGCTTGCCTCAGAAAGAATTTCCTCTGAAGCAACATAGACATCACCCACCTGGAACTCTACCTTTATCTCTGGATTCCAGAGTTCACCCTTAGTAGCACCCTTGCCGTAGTTCTCGTTGTAGACAGACTGCTCAGGGATAGAGAACGTGTAGACACCGTTTGTGGTGATGTCAGTGTTTGGGGTCAGAGTAACTGTGAGAGCATTCTTAGAAGTGCTCTTTACAGAGAAAGAAGCCTTTGCCACCTCTTTTCCCGTTACAGTATTCATTACTGGAACAATGAGCTTAGAGATGTCTTTTGAGTCAGCAGAATTTCCCTTATTCCCAATCTCACTTGGGAAAGAGATTGAGAACGATGCTGGCACCTTCTCCACTTTTCCATCAGGAATAGTCGTTGGAATGAACGTATTCTGAGGGTCGATAAGTGTAAAGGACGTGGTGAACGCCTTATTGTACGTAGCACTGGCAGTCTTAAATGCCTTTGTGGCAACGTCAAGAGTATAGCTTCCCGCCACGAGAGTCTCAACAGGAGATACTGTCACGTTCTTTCCTGAAACAGCAGTTGTGGCAGCAATAGAAGCACCAGTGTTCTTATTCTTGAAAGTGAACGCATTCGGATCAGCAGAAGAGATTGTTGTTCCGAATGAGAAGGTAACGCCCTTGAACTCGTTTGTCTGTACTGTCGCCTTGTCAGCAGGAGATACAGAGATTGGCTCCAGTCCATCAACCGGAGTTGAGTATGTCACTGCAAGAGTATATATGTAACAGTCAGCAGCATTGGTATTGGTGAGAGAAACAGAGGTGACATTATCGTTATCACCACAAGTCCATTTTCCAAGACTGAAAGAACCTGGCTGACCAGCATCAAGTCCCAAACCGCCTCTCTGATATATGTCTCCCATGCTGAAAGACTTCAGCTTTACCTTATCACCCTTTAAAGTGATAGTAGTGCCACGAGGAATCATAAGGAAATAACCTTCGTCTCCTTTCCTCAAGGAACATTTAAGCTTGGTAGATTCCAGATTGAAGGAGATAGGACCTATTGTAAAGGTCGTTCCAGCTACTTGCTTCTCGAAAAGGTCACCCATATCAATCGCAGGGGAAAGAGTCTCTGGATGCACGAAATCATAGGTTACTGTCTGAGATGTCTGAGCATTTATAGATAAGGCAAAGACAAGGGAGACAATAAATAAAATAAATCTTCTCATTTTTTAATAGTGAATTTATTGTTAAGCCAGAGAACAATTATAAGCAAACTCAATCATTGTCGTGGCAAGAATAGATAAATGATTCAGAAAATATTGATTATATCTGTATAGGGAGTTTATCTTCTTAGTTCGTCGGAAGCTTGCCCTGCTTTCTTTATACAGAGATACCAAACACCATCTACTTTAACAGGATTGAACATATAGGAAGTAACAGGACGACCGTTCTGCTCTGGATTCTGCTCTTCTGCGAATGTGACAGTATACTTCACATCATTAATACCTTCAGACTGAAGAGAATAATAAGAGAGTTCATAGTCAAGAACAGGGAAAAGCTTAAACATCTTGCGTACACCCTGCTCAGATTCCTTGCTAAGAGGCTTTACCTGACAGAGAGAGTCGTCGTACTCGTTGAGAGAAGCAACCGCTTGGTCGATATTCTTGTTTTTAAGGAGTTCCATACATTTGTTTGCAAGGTCGAGTACTTGCGTAGTATCCTGCTTCGTAAGAGTGCTACGGAACTCAAGAACTTGGCGCATGTCAGAAGGTTTCTTTTCGTTTTTACAAGAAGAGAAAGCAATAGCAGCGAAAACAGCTGCACAAAGAATAAATAACTTGTTCATAACTAAACTGTATTTAATTTTTCTTGGATTTATATATCGTAATATGAATTTTCAATAGAAGGATTTAACGATAGTGAATATCGTAGATATGAATTATTTGTGTTCTCAAGGATATTTAGACAATAATAGATATATTTAATGTTTTTAATATGAAAAAGGATATTATGAAAATGAAGGGAGTGCGTCGTCACTCTCGTGGACGCACTCCCCTTATAGAGTGTTTTGATCACCTAATTTGATTAGGCATTCAATTTATGATTAGTTACCCTGTGTACGCTTGATGAGTACATCAACAGTTGTTGTGAAGTGACCCCACTCGTAGATGATTTCAACTGGGATACGAACTGTGAAGTCCTCAACGTTAGAACCGTTGTTCTCGTAGTAGATGTAACCGAACTTAGCCTCGTTAATGTTGAGCCAGGTCTTGAATGCACCGTTGAGAGAAGCCTTGTTCCAAGGTGTAAGATCGAAGTTGAAACGAGCCTGACCAGCACCGAGAACAGCATCAGCACGCTTAGCAGTTGCAGGATATAGGTGAACAAGGCGTGACTTCTCAGCGAGGGTAGTCTTACCAAGTGTACCACCAGCCATATCAGTTGTTACGACTTCAGGATTTGTATCGATGATGATACCGTTGATGTTGTAGTAACCCCAGAGCCACTTGTTGTTGCCCTCCATGCTACCTGCAACAGGACCACGCCAGTCGTAGAAGCTGAGGAGGCTGAGGATATCAATATACTCACCATTAGCGTTTGCATCCTCAACTACACGAGCCTCGAGGTTGTTGAAGTTGATAGGACGCTGCCAAGAAGAAGTCCAGATAGCGTGGCTCTTTGTGTCACCAGCCTCAGCAGATACGCTGTAGAGGTCAACAGCAACACCGCAAGAGTTGCGTCCAACAATACCAGTGATTGCGTGGAACTCTGTGTTGATGTTTGCGTGGTTCTCTTCGTAACCGAGTGCGTTAACAATGAGGTCAAGAGGCTCATTGTAGTTAGCAGCAGATCTGATAAGCTCAATTTCACCAGTTGCCTGATTCATTCCAGCAATTGCTGTGTAGACACCATCACCCTTAGTTGCGTAGAGAGTGTTGCGAGTGAATGCACCATTGTTGTAGTTGATAGCGCAAGATCTGAGGATCTCTGCAATCTTAGTTGCATCTGTCTGTGCCTCGCCATCAAGACCCATTATTGTTGGCCATGTGTGTGTATCTGCTGCGTTGTACTTGCAGATGAGCTGATTCCACTTGCCATCGAGAGGACCGTTCTGAGTTGTGATTGTCCAAGTAGTTCCATGCTGATCAGTGATCGTAGTGTTGATAGGCAAGAAGAAGAACTTCTTAGCTGTTACATTTTCGTCAGATACAACAACCTTGTTCTGGATGAATGTGTTGAGAGTCTGGTTTGTCCAAGTTGTAGGAACGATACCGTCCTGTGGGAAACCAATGTTGAATGCAACAGCATCCCAACCTTCGTCAGCACCGTCGAGAGCGAACCAGTAGTTGCTGTTCTTCTCGCTGATAGTACCTGTGATCTGAGAACGTGTTACGTCGATGTCGAACTTAACCCAGATGTTAGCGTACTTAGCGTCAGTTCCAGGAACCTCCTTGAAGCGTACGTAGAATACGAGGTTTGTAGGATCAAGGTTTCCATGTGTGTACTTCTCAATCTCAGAAGCTGTCATCTCTGCACGGAATGTACAGTTGTTGATGTTATTAGCATCCTTGATGTAGTAAACAGAAGCGTCGAATGCAGGAGCATCCTCATTTGGCTCAGAATAAACCTCACAGAGATATGTAGAAGTCTCGTTAGTACCTGTTGCGAGAACAGAACCAACATAAGAACCGTCAATTACATACTGTCTGTCAAAGTTCTCCTTAGTGATCTCAAGAGCGTTTGTAAGTACCCACTCGTTGAACTGAGCCCAAGTAGTCTTAGGAGTCTCGTAGCTGTTGCAACCGTTGAAGTCAACCTTCCAATCGAGAGTTGTGTAGTCATCAATATTCTTGTCTTCCTTAGCTGGAACGTCAGCAGGCTTCTCAACAATCTTCACGAGGATATAACCGTCGAGGATAGGAGTATCGTTGAGCATGAGGAGAACGCGTACGAGTGGCTCACGACCTACAGAAGCGATGTTCTGAGACTCAAGAGTCTTTCCGTCGTTACCAACGTTGCGAGCAACGATGTTACCAGTGTACTTGTCGAGTTTGCAGTAGCGAGAGTCGATAGTCTGGTTAGAAGCAGACTTGTACTCAACAGTCTCGAACTCATAGTGGAGACCCCACTTCTTCTGATCAGCGTTAGTCCAAGTATGAGTATAATAGTTATTAGGCTTTGCGAGCTGCTGAGAAGCAACTGTGCGAATATATGCCTCGAGGTTTACACCCTTCTCATCATTCCAAACGATTTCTACTGGAGCGTGATATGTGAGAGCGTCCTTTGGATTATCATAGAGATATTCACCACTATTCTCGAGGTTACCTGGATTCCACTTCAGCCAAGCTGGATATACTTCTCTTGGATAAAGCATTGCGTAGTCAGAAGTAATGAGAGTATCCTGAGCTGTTCCGTTAGCAGAGTTAACCTGAAGAGCAACTACGTGATCTTTGCTCCACTTAAGAATATTGTGAACATGGTCACCAAACTGTGACTCCTGACCAAGATATTCAGTGTAATATGCTTCAATATCACCTTCTCCATAGAGGTTAGCAGCATTCTTAACCTGGATACCAGTTGTAACAACGCCATTCTTGCATGCGAATACAGTTGTTCCAGCAGCATCCTTCTCTGCAGCTACGATATTGAGACCCTCGTCGGCACGAGAAACAACCTCAACCTCGCGATCAAGGAAGCCTCTAACGTCAGCGAACTCAATGTTTGCACGTGAAGGGTTCATGTGGTAGTTGACACCCCATACTGGACCATAAGCCTGGAAGTTTGGTACTGCAGGCCAGTTATAGTCAACGATTTCAGAAAGGTTGTCTGTAATACCGTCACGAGTACGTGTCATCTCCTCAGGTGCCTGAGCAGCCTTACCCCACTGGAATACGAATGGATACTCGATAGACTCGATACCATCAACGTAGAGGTTTGGTTCGAACACGAGTGAACGGAGAGCCTTAGCGAGAACCTTAGTGAGCACGTCGTACTTTGCGTCAACCTTGTTAACGAGAGTAGTTACGTTGCTAATCTTTGTCTCAAGACCATTAACCTTTGTAGAGAGTGTACCTACCTCAGCAGCGAGGTTGTTGTGAGCAACCTGAAGCTCATCGATAGTACCCTTTACAGCGTCAAACTCCTTAGCAACAGCAGCACCCTCTTCCGCGATCTTCTGAGCAAGGGCAGCGTCAGCAGCAGCTACTTCCTTCTGGAGGTCAGCAACAGCAGCCTTAGCAGCATCGAGAGTAGCCTTGTCACCATCGGTGATAGCCTGCTCTGCAGCCTCAAGAGCTGTCTTCTGAGCAGCGAGAGCTGTCTTCAGTTCTGCAGTCTCTGCGATAGCCTTTTCGAGCTTGTCGCTAAGAGTACCGAGCTTCTCGTTAGCTGTAGCGAGATCAGCAGCCACCTTCTCAATAGCAGCCTTGTTCTCTGTAGCGAGAGCAGAAGCAGCATCAGCAGCTGTCTGTGCCTTTACGATAGCAGCAGAAAGCTCTGCGTCCTTCTCTACGAGTGTAGAGTAGTTTTTGTCAATAGCAGCCTGAAGAGCCTTCTTAGCCTCTTCGAGGGCAGCCTTTGTTGCGTGCTCACCATTAGCCTTGTTTATTGCAGCCTCGAGGTTTGCAATAGAGCTGTTGATAGTCTGCTCCTTTGTTTTAACAAGGTCTTCAAGTGAAGCAATCTCCTTCTTGAGGCCTGAGATGTCGTCATCATAATCCTTACAAGAAGTCATTGTGCTTGTTGCTGCGAGTGTCAGAGCACCGAGCAGGAATGCACTTAAAAACTTTTTCTTCATAATGATAAAAACTTTAATTTATAAATTAAAAAAAATTATTAATTCTTTAATTCATACTTGCTGCGTGATACGCATGGGTATCAGCGAGCACTATCGCGTGTTTTTTAGTCTTTCGTACTCTTTTTCTGTTTCTTTTTGTTTAAGGGTTAGACAATGTATTTCTTTTGATTCATCCTCTTGTTAGTTGGGAAAAGCGAGGGCAGGAAGAATGTTTCGTTGGATATCCTTGCTGTCGTGCTCGTCCATAAATCGCCTCGGAGAAGTTCCGAATCTGATTTTAAAGATATCGTAGAAGGTTGTTCTCGACCAAAAGCCGTATTCTGTCACGAGCTTCTCGATATTCTTTTTATCGTATATAGCTTCGCGGAAAAGGAAGTCGAGTCTGTATCTGTTCAACATCTCGCTATATCCGCATCCATATCCTTCATTAATGGCCTTTGAAAGGTAAACCCTATTCGTACCAACTATTCTGCTTAACTGCATCATAGTGATATCTGACTGAAGGAAGAGTTTTTCCTGTTCCATCGCCGCCTTTACCTTATTATATATATCGGTATATTTAGACTTCGTCATACCATTACATGATTTGAATGCAAAATTAGTGTTTTTTTTTCAATGTCGCTGAAAAAATTAATGTTTTCTGACTAAATTAGTGAAAAAATTAACGATTTCGGACTATTTTCACTGTTTTGCTTGTTTTTCATCAATAGTTTTAAAGAAAAAAGTGAAAACGAGGGGAGTTGAGGGTGTAAAGAGTTTGAGGGTTTTGCCATGGTAGGTGTTATGGTTCATAAAAGGAACTGTTTTCTCTGGAAAATATAAAATTATATAAAAAAAAGTATGATATTTTGAATAGAGAAAGTTTTTTTATTAATTTTGTACGAAGAATGTTTGGTATCTTCGTATGAGATATTATAGAAACATTGCAGTAACCGCCAGAACTCTGTTTGGGAGACGGTAAGGGTGCTATTAAGAAAAAAACATTACTTAACACTTTAAATTTTATACACTATGGCAAATCCATTTTCTCTTGAAGGTAAGAACGCCTGGATCACTGGTGCTTCTTACGGTATCGGTTTCAATATTGCTAAGGCATTTGTTGAAGCAGGTGCAAACATGATTATTTTCAACGACATCAACGAGGCTGCTCTCCAGCGCGGTCTTGACAACTACAAGGCTGCTGGCATAGAGAATGTCAAGGGTTATGTATGCGATGTAACTGACGAGGAAGGCGTAAAGGCTCTTGTTGAGAAGATTCACGCAGAGGTTGGTCAGATAGACATCCTTGTAAACAATGCTGGTATCATTAAGCGTATTCCTATGCATGAGATGAAGCGTGCGGAGTTCCAGCAGGTAATAGACATCGACCTTGTAGCACCTTATATCTGCGCTTCTGCTGTTCTTCCAGAGATGATGGAGCGCCGTGAGGGTAAGATTATCAATATCTGCTCAATGATGTCAGAGCTTGGCCGTGAGACTGTTTCTGCTTATGCAGCAGCAAAGGGTGGTTTGAAGATGCTTACAAGAAATATCTGCTCTGAGTACGGTGAGTACAACATTCAGTGTAACGGCATTGGTCCTGGATATATTGCCACTCCACAGACGGCTCCACTCCGTGAGCGTCAGCCAGACGGCAGCCGCCATCCATTCGACTCTTTCATCTGTGCAAAGACTCCTGCTGGACGCTGGTTGAACCCAGAGGAGCTTGGCGGTCCAGCAGTGTTCCTTGCTTCTAAGGCTTCTGATGCCGTAAACGGTCACGTTCTCTACGTTGACGGCGGTATCCTCGCTTACATCGGCAAGCAGCCTCAGTAATTGAGTGGCAAAGGTGAAAGATTAGAGTTCCCAAAGATTTTGTGTAAATTGACGTTTGCTTTTCTGCGGCTCGACCTGGTCGAGCCGTACCTCTTCGGAGTCACGTTTTTTTAGGCTCAGGGAGAGAAGGAGGAAAAATGCAAATGCAAAATATTAGGGCTTCTTTGCAACAGAGATGGCAAAGAAGCCCTTTTATATTCAAATCTATTTTCGCAATGAATATTGTTGTGAGAAAAAAGGCAGGAGGCGTTAACTGGCATTTTAATACCTCTGAGGTTGAACCATCAAGTTGAGAAAAAGGCAGGGGGCGTTAACTGGCATTTTAACACCTCTGAGGTTGAGCCATCAAGTTGAGAAAAAGGCAGGGGGTGTTAACTGGCATTTTCACTCGCCTTTCACTTTTTCCACCAATCGTCTTTTTCTTTTGTTATGATCCGGGAAAGCTGATTCATAATCATGCACATCTCTCTTGTTACCTTTACGTCTTTCTGAAAAACATAATTCCATGGAGAAATTTGAATGAGGCGATTTTCTCCACAGGCATAGAAGGCAGTACCCAAGGGCTTATAGCGATTGGAAAAACCATTGTCCATAATCTGTATCACAGGGAGCTGCTCGGAAAGAAGGATCTTCAGAATCTCACGCTCCTTAGGACTTATGAAGGCAGAAACAATTACAGCCCCCTTCCTTGCCTCTGTCAACACTGCTTCTTTCTGTTGTTCAAAAAATGCGGCATCTGCCCTATGGCAAATAAGAGGAAGTTTCCTTTCTGCCACCAGCAATTCCTTATTTCCAACAAAATCCAAAACGGGCTTTGGCAAGGGATTGGAGGGGATTGAGGTTGAAGGGATTGAGGTTGAGGGAGTTCTGTTAATTCTTGTGTTTATTATCTGGAGGGCGATGTCTAATTTCTTTGAGTCGCGAGCGAGCAACCAGTCTGCAAGGAGTCCTTGCCGTAAGGCATCGTCTGTCCATCCCTTGGAATTGCAGTTGCGATGAACTTTGAAGCGATCGTAAAGCCGTCCCTTAATAAGGCGCTTTCTTGCTTGGTCTCTGAGGTATTGCTTCTTGATCTCCACCTGCTCTGGTGTGAGGGCCTCAACGTCATTATATCCATGAACGAAGAGAGCAGGGCCACGGAAGGAGCGGGTGTGGTCTATATCGCGGTAATCAGGCGTTATAACGTCAGGGGCGACTCGCCACTCTATTCCGAGCTTGTCCCAATAGGCGTGAGTACACCCAATCATAAAGCCCCGAATAATCTGGCCGAGATGCACTTCCCCCCCGCCTTGGATATATAGCAAGCCATGGAAATGCTCTGGCATCACCTCCGCTCCCAATACCTTCACCATTGGGTAAAACTCTGGAATCCTCTTCCAACATTCCATCACCTTCTCTCCTAAAGAAGAATATAGACAACGGGGCGCTCCTGGGTTTCCATCCTCAACATCTAACCTCCCAATAACTGTTGAGAGAATAGGCGAAGAATCCCTTGTGTTAAGTGTCACGAAAAAATATCCCTCACGATAGTCGGTAAGAGAATCACGCTTAAGAGCATCAGGGAGAGCATCTTCTTTCTCCCTCACCTTCGCTTTTTGCCATTCTGCCAGATGCATAGATAAAAATATTACAAAAGAAGTTAGCAACAGAAAAACTAATAATACCGAAAAAGGAATGCCAGCTATCCGAGAAATATCAGGGAAAGCCAGTCATTCCATTTCGTTAAAACAGTATGTTCACATGCAGACGATGCTTCTTTGACTTGTCAATGCTGTATTTTTTCAAGACACCAGGACCGCAGCTGCTGTTTCCTATGCCAAGAACGGCACAGTCGATAGAAAGGACTGTATAGTCACCCTCTTTTAGCTCATGATCGTGACGGACAGCAGAGATATCCTGAGGAGTGTAGTGAAGAGCAGAGAAGGAGAATGGAGCGTCAACAGCATTCACACGGAAAGAGTTTCCGTTTTTCTGCTTGAGAAGAACAGAGGCACATTCACCGTGGTTTCCAGAATCTTGAGGGACGGGGAAATGAGTATATTCCTCAGATACTGTTGACTGCCACAATCCAACATGACATGAGCGCCAACGGTCAGGGAAGGTGTCCCAAGGTCCACGACCGTAGTATTCTAAGAGTTCATAGCTCTTTGGAAGAACAATCTGCATGCCCATTCTTGGCAACTCAGGCAGTTCCCCCTTGCATTCATATTCTTGAACGACATCCACAGAGCCGTCTTTTAGCAATGTGGTGACAGTGGTAACGGTGATAGAGCCATTCACAAAGCGGTATTCCTCCACACGCTCAGAAACATTCTCAGAGAGTTCACGCTGTGAGAGTAGAGCAATCTCCGGAGTAGAGAGGTTGTTCTTCTGCCAGTCTTTTGCCAACCAGTTTCCGAACGATTTGTCGTTGTCTGTAGGAGCGCGGAAGAAAGAAGCACGGATGCTCTCTAAAGGCGTTCCTGCCAATGACTTTTTCTTCTTTGCCGAAGACTTTTGAGAAGAGAGGAAGTCAAGAACAGATCCTGATATCGAGAACTGCTCCTCAATAACGACATCTTTCTCACCTTTTTTAGAAACGATGAGGTTTAACCTCACATCCCCTTTCTTCTTTCCACAAAGAGCCAAAGGAGAAAGAGCATTAATCACAGCGCTATCTCCAGGAGCCAAGTCTGGCAGTTCTATCGACACTGGTTTCTGCTTTTTTCCATTTATGCTTACCACAGCCGAAAGCGAGAAATTCTGAAGTCTTGTATGATGGTTACGGTTTATGACATATATCTCCCCATTATGCCTTGAGAACTGCACTGGAGCATAGACATGCTTCACCTCATGATATTTCGCTGTTACAGAGCGGTCGCAACGCACTACCCCATTGAGACAGAATGCCTTTAGGTTCGGTTTATCGTTGAAATCGCCACCATAGTGTACCCATCCGTCACGAATGATTCCCTGATCTACCCAATCCCAGATAAATCCTCCAAGCATACGAGGGTTTGAGTATATCTCATCCCAATATTCTTTGAAGTTTCCGAGAGCATTTCCCATGCAATGAGCATATTCAGAGGTAAGCACCGGGCGATTGTCGAGAACACCGTCAAGATACCCGCCTTTGAAGCGCCACTCCCTCTGTGCGATGGCGAGCAGATGCTCCCAACGCGCATTCTCAGCACGCTCCTTATCAGAGCCCTCTGGCATTCCGGGATTAAGATATTCCTGCATGACACGAGGATAGAAGCGCGAGATAACATCAACACAAACAGGGTCTGGCTCTGGAGCCGCACCTTCTGCGAGTGCCCCTTCTGTGGTTCCCTGCGCCCCTTCGTAATGCACGAAGCGAGTAGGGTCGAACTCATGCAGCCAACCAGCCATAGCCGAGTGGTTTGCCCCATATCCGCTTTCGTTTCCAAGACTCCAGAAGACAACACATGGATGGTTTTTGTCTCGTTCAGCAAGACGAATCACACGGTCCATCATAGCCGTGTTCCAAGCAGAGGTAGAAGAGAATTCACCCCTCACGCCATGATTCTCACAGTCAGCCTCATCAAGGATATAAAGCCCGAGAGAATCGCAGAGTTCATACCATCGAGGACATGCAGGAGAATGGGCAGTACGCACTGCATTAATGTTTGCCGCCTTCATAAGTCTGATATCCTGCAGCATTCTCTCCTCAGAGGCGTAACGAGCAGTGTAAGGGTCGTGCTCAACCCTGTTCACTCCCCGGAATCGTACCTGCTTTCCGTTTACGAGGAACATTCCGTTCCTTATCTCCAACTGTCTGAATCCCACTTTCTGAAGAGCATTTTCGATCACCCTACCCTTCTCATCTTTCACGCTTATTCGCAAGGTGTAAAGATACGGAGTCTCTGCAGTCCATGGCTTAACATCTTTTACGACTGCCTCCATGCGAGGGAATTTCATTCTTCCTCTCTGTGGGAACCACTCGTTCATAACGCCCGCTTTATGGTCAAGGTTTATGATCTCCTTCACATCTGCCGTCATCTCCGCAACCTTCTGTCCCTCAGCATCTGAGAGGACAGCAAAAACGGAATATCCCTCACCATTCGAGCCATCAAGACTCTGTATCTTCGGATTTATCTGAAGGTTGAAGTCACGAAAATCCTTATCGATAGCAAGAGTGCGAACAGAATAGTCGGCGAGACGAATGGAAGGAGTATGGAAAAGTGTCACGTTACGATGCACGCCACCAAAGCGCCATGCATCCTGGTCTTCGAGATACGAGCCATCACTGTATTTATGTACAAGGAGTCTCACCTCGTTCTCACCCTTACGGAGGAATTTAGTAACATCAAACTCAGAAGGATGATTACTTCCCTGAGAATATCCCACCTCCTTACCGTTTAAATATACATAGAACGCAGAGATAACACCATCAAATCGCAAGAAGGTATTGCCACCCTCACCCCAAGAAGCAGGAAGCGAGAAGGTACGGATGTACTCTCCCGTAGGATTTCTTTCAGTGAATGACGTGAAAGCCTCCTTTGGCTTCTGCATCACGAAAGGCGGAGCAACCCTGAAGGTATAGCCAGAAGAAGAGTATATTGGAGTTCCGAAGCCGTTCACCTCCCAGTTTCCTGGAACGGAGAGCGTTGTCCAAGAAGCCTCAGAAATCTTCTCAGGTGTTGGAGCCCATCTGAACTTCCACACACCGTTCAGACTCAGTTCCCTATCTCCCGACTTTTCAGCAAAAGGCATGAAGAATGCCCTTGCTGGCAGTCTGTTTTTCTGTATCACAGCTTCATTCTCCCAATCGTTCCGCTGTCCCGAAACTGTCATAGCCATTGAGAGAGTTATGAATAGAAATAGTTTCTTCATTTTAGAAAGATTTGGTCTTTGTTATTCATTTTTTAGGGGAACGCTACTGCACCTCGACATATTCAAACTCCACACCCTTTATAGACTTCTTTGTTCCCGGTTCAAGGAGTTGGAGATGATAGTTTCCCGCATTTATCTGAGTGCCCGTTGTTGTGCTCACCATCTTGAACTTCTTCGGTTGTGAAGGGAAGAGGATCTCATTGTCTACCAAGACGATACCCTTTTCATCAATGATGCGGAGTTGCCCCTTCACAGGAGCGCCATTGTTGCGGAAGCGGAAGCGAAGAGCATACTCACGAGCAACCCCAGGAGTTATTATGAATGTTGTCTCACTCTTATCCCTGGCACGAAGACTCTTCTGAGGAGTGTAGCGGCTGGCAGGGAACGCCTCCTCATCAGCAGGAAGCATCTCCTTTGGCAGCCTTTCGACACGATTCTCTCGAATAGCCTTCCAAACACCATTTCTCTTTACCTTCAAGGCAGGAACAGAGTTCTTTGTCTTTATGGCAATAGCAGAGATAACAGCCTCTCCCGCCTTTGTCTCTGGGAAAGAGATGGATAGTATTCCGTCTGTCACCGTTGCCTTCACAGTCTGCTTCAAAGCACCAGCATATCCTGCTTCCGCCCAGATATCGAGGTTGTTGATTACCCTCTTTCCATTTACAGCAACAGAGAAGAGTCGTTGTCCCTCATGGTCAGCCCTTATACCACTACCAATTCCTAACCACGGTTCTGCGAAGTACAACTCCACCTCATAATCACCATTAGGAAGAGGGAAGGAATATTCAAGTTCATGACGCCCGAAACGGAAGGACTGGAAAAGCATCCAGTCGCGAGTGCCACGAATAGGAACACTTATCTCGCCCTGTGATGCCTTAGCCCTTTGAATATCAAGCACATTCTGCACGGTATCTTTATTTGCGAAACGGTCTCCCCAAGACTTTGAGAAAGACATATCGTCACATTGCCAGAGATTTCCGTAGCTATCGGTATACTCATCACCACCGCAGTTTAGACGTAGAACGTAATTGTCGGCGGCAGAAGGTTTCAAAAGGTCCCTATTATTGTCGGCAGGAGAAAGGACGACAGCCGAAGGAGAGTAAAGAGTCTCGAAGCCTGGAGCTTTAGGAAGGCCCTCAAGAAGGATAATATCCTCCGCAACCGCCTTTCCCTCATAATAGCCTACAGCCTTCAGAACATTGAACTTCACCTCACGGTTCTCCCAAAGCATGTGAGTACCCGGTTTTCTTGCGTTCCGCTTCCTTCCAAGGAATACCGACTCGTCTGCACTGTTGTACAGCCTTACGCTATCGCAGTTGCTATATACGGAGATGTCCGTACGTCTCTTTCCAGACACCTTGAATCTGTCTGTCCATGTGTGGGAATTGATATATACCATAGGGTCTTTTTCTGGAGAGACATAGTTAGAGCGATACATGAAGAACATATCTGCTGGCTGCTCCCAGACGGTTGTGAGACCTTTATAGTTCGTAGGACCAATCTTGTCAACCATTCTGTAAGCCTCGTCAGGCTGCACACGCCCTGGATTGTCGTGAGTGGTGAAGATCCACTGGAAATGCCCACATATACTGTCTTTTGCCTCTTCAGCGAGTCTCACCTTTGTTTCCATAAGGTCAGTGGCACGCTCCTCACTGTATGTCTTCTCCGTTCTCAGCACATCAAGAGGCGACTCACTGTGCAGTCCAATTGTTCTCCATGCGCCATATTCCCCGTTGAGAAGTTGGTCAGGACGCTTCATCTCATTGTCGTAGTTAAGTGCAGTGCCACCATATGTACCGCTCCAGTTCTGTATAACATTCCAATCAGTGCCTTCACCGCCATTGCAGGTGGTGATAAGACGTCCAGAAGCATTAGGAGCAGAAGAGCAGGTAGGGTCCATCTCACGGATGATGGCAGAGCACTCCTCAGCAAACGCCTTTGGAAGAGTAGACTCGTTCTGTAAGCCCCAGAGAATCAAGCTCGGAGAGTTTCTGCGCTCCTTCACCCACTGTCGCATGAGAGTTTTGAAATTCTCACGGAACTGCGGAGTGTCGTACCAGATATGAGCTGAATACTGACTCCAGAAGAGCATACCCTGACGGTCAAGAATATCCTGGAAGAGAAGGTTATGTGGCTGGTGCGCCTCTCTGAATGCGTTGAATCCCGCCTGCGAGATCATTTTCATTCTTGACGTTATCTGCTCAGGCGAGAACGCATGTCCCCCTCCGAGTATATGCTCATAGTCGCATGTGCCGTTTATGAACGTTCTTTTCCCGTTTAGGAAGAATCCCGGAGCCCCCTGTGTCCTCACCCATCTTATGTCTCTAATTCCGTAAGGAGTTTCCACCTGGTCGGTTGTTTTTCCATCTCGCTTAATCATAGACACCACCTTATAAAGGTAAGGGTCTTCGAGCGACCATCTGTTCACGTTAGTGATAGGCGATTTCATTGATACGACCCTTGTCTCTCCCGGTTTCAGAGAAACTGTCTCAGACACTCTGAATGCCCGCTTTCCGCTGGCAAGATTGAAATTGTTCACAATCTCGAAGGAAGCCTCTGTCGAGCCATAGTTTCTCACCTCAGTATTTATAAAGACGGTATCGCAACTGTTGTTGTTCCAAACATGTACTCCGAAAGGCTCTATGCGCACCTCATCGGTAACAACGAGAGAGACAGGGCGATAGATTCCCAGTGGCTGACTGCCCTCAGAGAATCCCCATTCCGAAGAGCATCCTCCACATACCCACGGCATGTTTGTGATTAGCTCTGGGTGTTCGCAGAGCACAGAGAGAGTATTCTCTCCGTTTTTCAGATGTTCAGTGACGTCAAGAGTGTATGTTGTGCGTCCAACAGGTTGACGGTCAAAGGAATGACCGTTAAGAGTAACGGTTGCAAACGTTCCTACACCTTCAAAGAAGAGGAAGTATCTCTTTCCTGTTTTTTTCTCTACAGAGAAAGAGCGTTCATAGACAGCAGAGCCATGAAGATTACCATGCTTCAGCTGGCGATAGCCGTAGTAGTCGTCCCAGTTGTGAGGGATATTGACATTCAGAGTCTTCTCCCCCCTCACCTCTGTGTTTGCTGAGAGGAGGCGGGTTGTCCAATTGTCGTTGAGAGAGACAATCTCCCGTTTTCCCTTTTTCTCTGGAAGCGGGAACGATACAGGTGACTTTCCCATTGGCTTAGAGGTAGCGAGCGCGATTCCCCTTTGTCCTGCATTGTTCACAGCACAGTAGAAATGATAGACCACACCGTTGTGCTTTAAGACATAGCTCTTATGGGCGAACATCTCATCGTAGCCCTTTGTAGGGTATACGAGGTCTTTTCCCTCCCATTTCTGCCAGTTCACGAGGTCGCGAGAGACAGCGAAAGTGTTGAAGGCGTTGTACTTACGTGAAGGGTTATAGGCAGAGAAATAGAACATCACATAGAGCGGTTCCTTGCCGTTCTTGAGGTTTTTGCCGTTCTTGCCGTTAGTCACTGGTTGAGAAGAGGAGGTGTTTCCTTCCCAATCGGTGAAGTCAGCAATCTGTGCATCTCCAGTGATGATTCCAGGCACCTCCTGTGCAAAGACCGGATTTCCCTTGTAGCGCTTCCATTTCTTCATGTCGTTAGAAAGGGCGATGCCGATGCGTTCTGCCTTGTGGTTGTTGGCAGGATTTATTCCACCAGCATTGTAGAACATCACGAATCTGGCGCCAAGCGTTTTTCTGCTATCTTCATAAACAAGGCTTTTGTATTGAATGAGCTTCTCCCACCATTGCGCATCCTTGTCGTTGATGTGCATGAGAGGCTTATCGAGAGCACTCCATTCGTGAGCAACAGTGTTGCTATTCTCTGTCCATGCCTGACCGAGGAAGAGAGGAGCACGGACACCTTCATAACCCGTTCCTTCTCCTCCGAGGTATGTCATCCAGTATCGGTTCTTGTATTTAGACATCTCGTAGCTACCGTTCCACTTCCAGTCAATGAGAGAAGGGAAGCCACCCCTTTGGCTCATATCCCATCCGCTGTCTTTATAGTCAAGGAGACAGCCGAGGGTGTTCCAGTGAAGGAGGTCAGCACTCTCTGCTAACCAGGTTGTGTAGCCACGACCGTTGAGACCGTCACTTCCGTTGTAGATAACATATGTCATGTACCAACGGTCTCCGCTTCGGTAGACCGTTGGGCAGTCAATCTTGTGGTCGTTATCGGTAGGCGCAACAACCATGCCATACTTATATGGAGACTGCACCTCGTCATAGAGACTCTGCATAACTTCTTCACTCAATGTCTGCGCCTTGGTAAGAACGGCAGAAAGGAAGAAAGAGAGAAAAATTTTTAGTTTCATCTTGTTTTGGGAGAATGGGGGTGATTGAGGTTAGAGATGAGGATTAAAGGCGTTGTAACGCCGAGGACCCAAAAGGCACCAAGGGTTCAAAGGCTAAAAGCCGAAGACTGAAGGTGAGAGCCAAAACCCAAAGGCTGAAAGCCAGGGAAGCCAAAAGCCGAAGACTGAGAGCCAAAAGCTGGGAATGACAGGGGAAAGACTGGGATTAATAGAAGAGCCAGTCGATAGAGCTGTCGGCACCAGAGAGGGCGGCATCACGTGGAGTGATGGCATCTGTTGTTGCTCCAAGTATTAGGAGGAAGCCCTTTGGTAGATGTAGCTCATGAGTTCCCGCCTTCATGTTGTAAGGATGGATGTTCACCTGCGGCATTCCCTTTATTCGGATGGCAGAGATATAGCAAGGGTCCTGCTGCCCGTATTCAGAGGCAGAGGCGTCTATCTCAAGTCGAGGAGCCTTTGCGTATTTTGTTTGATCGTCACGGAAGAAACCAACAAGGATTGTTACCGGCTTCTCTGCTGTGAACTTAATCACAGTTCCGTTGTTTCTCTGTTCCTTAGAAGCCACCACGAATGCCTGCATGCCCTCCACCTCTGTGGCGAGATCTGTTACGAGTGAGTCAAGGTCAGAGAACAGCTTTGCACCCTTCTGCACTGTAACCGTCTGAGCAGCAGTGCCGTTTATGGTTACGTTCTGTAGTGCGAAAGGAGAGAGAGGAGAGAGAACACGCGCCTCCTCATTGTAAGTTCCTGCTGCCTTTGCCTTTAGCATTGCGATGTTCTTCTTGAGATTAGCAAGCTCCTTCTCGTATTCTGGAAGGAGTTCACACCAATGCTTCATCTTTCCGTCATTTCCACCGATAGGAATGCGTCTCATGGATGTCTGCATGCTGTTTGCATAACGGTATGTAGGAGCAGTGAGAGCCGTGAGAGTGCGATAGTGTGCAAGACCCTTTTCAAGAAGAGGAACAGCCTTGTCGAGTTCACCGATATCGTTTGTGTACTTATAGTTCAGCACATGCTCACAGGCACGCACTTTCAGTCCGAAGGCATAAGCAAACTCTCGATAGCAATGGATATCGTTTCTCAGTCGTGCAAACTCATCGATATTCTTCCCAACGCCATCAAAAGCCTCATCGATGGCAGCAACCGCCTTATCGCCATGTGTGAGCACCTCGTTGACAATCTGCAGAGGAAGTTCTCCGACATGCTCCTTAGTAGCTGCCGCCTTTACGTTCACATTATCCGGGAAGATAGAATTGATTGGAAGCGGCTGTCCATGCTCCTTAGCAACATATTCCACAAGCTTCTCACCATCAGGACCACAGCTCTCATAGAAGCCAGGATAGATGGTGTACTTATAAGGATTCACCAACTGTGAACAGAACATTCCGAGAAGGAGCGTCTGACGGTTTCCCTCTGTTATTCCGAAGCGACGGAGAAGTTTTGGCGCAATCTCCCCACTCTCTTCGAGTGCCTCCCTAATTTTTGCTGCTTTCTCAGCCGAAGTGCCATACTTCACAGCAAGCGTATCGTCCCAATATGCTTTCTCAGCATTTCTGTCACGCTGGCAGTTCCAGGCATAACGTCCCCATGCCGAATACCACATCCAGTCACGGTCGAGTTGCTTTAGACGTTTTATTCCCTTTCCACCAATGCTGTCAGCAGTGTAAGGATAATCCCAGTAAGACGCCTGCGGATAGAGATGCAAAGCATTTGCATTGTGAGCACTATGCATTGCCTTCACCGTTTTCTGTATGAAATCAGGAGACGACCATCTGAACGGTTCAAGGTTGGCAAGGATATGCACATTAGAGATATGTGTAGAGCCAAGAGCTGCAAGAGCACGGTGTGTCTGTCCCCACGGTCCTTGTGGAGTATATGTTGTTAGCGACTCACCGTTATACTTATTCATTGTATAAAGATTCTTATAAAGAGGAAGCGAAGCCGCCATAACCGCCTCACAATCAGTATCGTGAGCACGAAGGAGCACTGGCGGTTCGTCTGTTCTTCCGAGAGTCTTCAAGCCATCCTTCACAGCAGGGAGAATAGTTTTTGTCATCCACTGCACATCATCATCGTAGGTCGCCATTGCCTCACCAAGACACACGAGCAAGCCAACGTTAGGATAGTTTTCTATGAACGCCTTTATGGACTTGTAGGTATAATCGTGCAGAAGAGGAGTGATTGGGCGGTTACGGTCTTGTGTCTTTATTCCGTAATGCTCTGCGAAAGGTTTTGAGACAAGGATGTTATAGAACATCTGAATGACGAAGATGCCACGGCGGTCAGCCTCTCGAGTAAGGAAAGCGAACACCTCCTTGTTCTTCTCGAAGGTAGCATCGTCCACCTCCACAGCAAAAGGATAATCCTTCAGCTTCACAAGAGAAGCGAAAGGATGCCCATTCCAAAGGTATACAGAGTTCATTCTGTTCTCTACGAGCATATCGAGATATTCAATCCATTGCTTCTTGTCGTAGAACCAAGGGAAGATCTCTGGTGTGTAAGGATATTCATACACCTGACGTCCAGGCAGCAGGAACGGTTTCTGAACACCGATACACCCTCCACGAAGCACCATCTCCGGTGCGTCTGTTGTCTTCTGTGGCAGTTTCTGTATTCCGTATCGCTTTATCTGCTCAGAGAGTTCGTTACAACCGTATATACATCCCGTGCCATCGTTCCCCACTACAGAGATTATGGCAGAAGTACCGTTCTTTGACGTTTTGTTTTCAGCCGAGATGGTGAATCCCTCCTTCTTTCCCACTAACTTCTTTGCTGCAGATAGCGTTACGAAATGGTCGGCCTTCGCATCTTTCTTAGGAGACACGACAACATCAAAGCCCTGTTTCTCAAGGTGTTTCTGCAGGTATTCAGCAGCATACCCCACTCTATTGCTTGCCTTCTTTGGCAGTATGATATTCACTTTATCGGCAAAAGCCGTTGCCGATGCCATAGTTAGAATGATTGTGAAAAGGATATTTTTCATTGTATGAAGATTTACGAAGTATGCTGTGCACGGAAATTCTCACCATGCACAGCTACTTAAAGAATTATGTCTTAAAATTTCACCTGTTTGTAAGCGATACGCTGGCGTCTCCAGGTATAGATACAATGTAAGGTATTGTCTTTTCCAAGAATTATGGAAGGGTATGAATACTGTCCGATAGGACTATCCTCAAGGGTAAGGAAATGATTCCATGTTATTCCATCTTCCGAGATTGCGAGAGAGCACGGAGTTCTTGCATCCTTCTTTTTCCCCGGAACAGTATAGACATTATTGTATATAAGCACGAAGCGACCATCGTTAAGAGTGACAGCATCTGTACCCGACTGATTCTGAGGGACATCGAGAAGAGTCACTGGAGTCCATGTATCGCCATTATCGCTACTGAAGGTAGATGCGAGACGAGAGTTGCGAGTGCGCCCTACGAGCTGCAGCCTACCATCAGCATGTCTCAGGATAGAAGGCTGTATGCAGTCAACGGGACGCATCTTCGCACTGTCGCGAAGAATAATCTCCGGCATCTTTCCGTTCTTTGGCAATACCGGCACCATGTCTTGACTGAGTACAGCCATCTCACGAGGGATGTCTACCCACTTCCATTCCTTTGTCTTCAGGTCGAGAATCTCCACATGGAACTTCCAACCGCCCTTGCCCTCTGTAGACGTTGGGCAGATGAGTCTTCCATTTATTATCTCCGGTTTGTTCTTCACCGGTCCTAGGAAATCTTTTGGCAGATGAGTCTTCTCGCTCCAAGTCTTTCCGCCATCCTTAGACTTTGTCACCCATCCTGTCCAGTTTGCCACATTAAGACCGATTTTGAAGAACAGCCAGATTTCTCCATTAGGCATCTCGAAAAGCACCGGATTCCAGCACGCCTTTCTGTAGTAGCCCTCCAGCGCCTTGTTGTCGGCAGCTCCCGGCGCCTTTGCCTGTGCCCACGAAATCTTCATGTTCTTCACCGGCCCGACATGCGCCTTTGCACAAGTGGTGTCAACACCAGCAAAGAGAGCCCCCTCCGAGCCAAGCTTAAAGACACCATCAGCAGCAAGCACTGGCTTCGACCATTTGTCGCTACCCTTCTTCTTTATCTGTGTCCAGATGCAGACGTCAGGGTTCCGCTCTTTTGTTCCTCCGAAATAAGTTGCGAGGAGGTCACCATTTTTCAGTTCTACGATGGAAGATGCGTGAGTTTCAGGGAATTGCGACTGGTCGTACACAAACTCATCGTTAATGATGCGAGTGTCACGAGGAGATATTTCACACTTCACGGTATGCGTTCCCGAACCGATGTTCTTCACCGTACCGTTAGGGAGCACGAGTTCAGCCGAGGTGTTTGCCGGAAGAGTTACTGTCCATTCGAGGTTCTCAAGGGTTTTCTTCCAGTGCGACTCTATTCTACCGTATGGAGACTCGTATGTTGCATCAACATTGTCCAGTTCCTGAATACTAAACTCAGGTGCCATGCGTAACTTCTTGAAAGCCACAGATCCCGGAGCATTCTTTATGCCCGCAAGGTTTTCGTAGTACCATACGAGAAGGTCGCCAAGGAGCATGACATGGTTTCCGGAATTCATGCGAGGGTTTGCCTTATCACCATTCCAGAGTTCCCAGATGGTTGTTGCTCCCTGCTCAACCATATATCCCCATGACGGATAAGTCTTCTGCGATGCTATTCTGAATGCGAGGTCGGCACGCCCAATCTCAGAGAGTGTTCTCATAAGCCATGAGATACCGATCACGCCACAAGAGACATGGTCGCCATTCTTCACAACGATATTGGCAATAAGGTTTTTCTCCACCTCTTCCTTGCAATCGTTTGGAACGATTCCGAGTGCTAACGGTAGTAGATTGCTTGTTGCGGAATTGTTTCCGTAGAACACGCTGTCTGGGTAGTGCATATGTCCTGGCTGCTCTGATGTTCCTCGTTTCACGGTTAGGAATGTTTTGTTGAATGCCATTGTCATTTCCTTCTCCAGTGAAGCATAGTATTCTTTGTCTGCCGTGAGATTCTGCATCTCTGCGAACATCTGCATAAGTCGTAGGTTTCTGATGGTGTAGGCAGTAGAGATCAGTTTTCCGTCTGTCTTTCTTGCAGGATCCTGAGAGTGAATCATCTTCAAATCCTCTGGCGGTACACACCAGTCGCCATATGTATCTTTCGTGATGATATAGTCTTCCATATACTCTGTGAGCACATGGTTCATCCATTTCTTTATATAAGGATAAGAAGAGATGATTGGCTGCTTATTTCCGTAATGCTTATAGAGCATCTCACAGATGAACGGCAGTGCAGAAGGCCAAGTGACGTCATCGTTGTAATAGTTCCAGAAGGCAGGAGCCACATCAGAGAACACACCGTCTGTGCGCTGTGACTCATATATATCTCTCATCCATTTTGCGTAAAGACGCTCATTACCAAAGAGATAAGCCTCACCGGAAGCGCCCACTGTTCTATCTCCGAGCCATGGCTGTCGCTCGTTTCGCTGCGGACAGTCAACAGGCATTCCCTTATAGTTTGAGAGAATGCCCCAATAGGCGTTTTTGTAAACGGCATTGAGAACAGTATTGCTTGTTGTGATGGTTCCAGTGATGTCCATAGCATCTGAAACAACCTGCGCTTCATAATCATTGATGGTAGCCGATTCGTTTCCTGTTATCATGGCATATCGGAAGCCGTGAGTAACAAAGGTAGGATGCCAAGGGCGGCCCTCCTCCTTTCCATTGCAGACATAGATATCTTCTGAAAGGGCGTCACGGAAGTTGGCAAGGTAAAGAGTACCGTCAGGATTCAGCTTCTCTGCGAATTTTATGCGGATAGTGTCTCCTGCTTTTCCCCTTACGTTCATCTGTATCCATCCCGCCATATTCTGTCCAAAGTCGAGAATCTTTCTTCCATTTCCGATGCTGTTCATGGAAACAGGCTTTATGGTTGAGAGCACACGCATGTTTGGAGCCGGCTGACCAATCAGTTCTGCCATAGGAATAGCTGAGCGCTCTGCTTTCATCCACTTTGAGTCATCGTAACCCACTGATGCCCAACCACATAATTCCTTTCGAGCATCATATTCCTCACCATCGTATTCGTTGTTTGCACGAATAGGACCAGCATTTGTCATCATCCATTTCTCGTCTGTTGCGAATGTCTGTTTTGTGCCATCGACATATTCCACAACAATGTTCACACGGCACTTTGGGAATCCCATGAACGGCCATTTGTGTGGCTTTGACTGTCGCATTGGGAAGGCACGACCTGTTCCGAGTACGATTCCGAAGCATGCGGCAGTGTCGATAGGTTGTTCAACAACAGCAACAGCCTTGCGCTTCTTTCCCTTCGCCTTTGGAAGAGGAGCAGGAGCAGGCTTTAGAGCAGAGGTGATGTCAAGAGTATTGTAGATGATTGATTTTCTGGTATCTGTAGGCTGAGGAGTAAGAACATCTTCGCCTTGCTTCTTTCCGTTTACATAGAACTCATAAAGACCTACAGTAGCGATATATGCAGTGGCACGAGCAACCTCCACCGCCTTCAGCTTAACCTCCTTACGAAGATAGCGAGCAGCAAGGCGAGAGCGATAGCCTTGGTTCTCACCCTCTAAGCATCTCTCCACACCAATCCATCTGCCACTCCAGTGAGACTCTACCGTTATGCCCATGCCAAACTGCTGCGGCTCACCCCATGCCTCTCCGGTGTTTGTAACCACAAGAACTTTCCAAAAGGCACGCATTCTGTCGGCAAGCGGCTTGCCACCGTAAGGAATCCAAAGCTGCTCTGAACTGTTCACCATTCCGGAGTCCCAAAGGTCTCCCTTGTTTTCGCTGAGCAGTGCAGCAGTTGACGCCACGAGAATGCGATATTTATGCTGTTTGCAGTTATCACTCGCATCGAGTATTTTCCACGAAAAATGAGGTGTTGAGACAGAAAGTCCGAGCGGTTCTGTCATGTTCTCGACTGTCTGTCCGGAGATCTTTGGCACTGCCATCATAGTAATGGCAAAGAGTGCCATGGAAATGGTTAAAAGAATCTTTCGCATATATCTTTTTTGGTTGTTTTTATTAGATTTTTGGAAAACGTTATTAAGTAATTTTTTCTATTGCATGTTGCGACGCTACAAAATTAACGCTTTTACTTGACATAGAAAAAGAATCGACGTTAATATTCCTTAATTTAACGTAAGTTCAACACCTTTACCGCCTTACTTGAACTTCTTCGTAACTTTTAGACAGTAAAAAAATCAAGGGAATTTTGTCTTCGCTTTACCTTCGATAGAACTTCGCTTTAACATCGATTGGAAAGCAAAGAAG
>SAMEA3663036__coassemble_99_pt1 | contig 40594 bp, 29 predicted proteins | sample SAMEA3663036__metabat2_high_PE_014 | metagenome-assembled genome bin SAMEA3663036 (sample SAMEA3663036) | pig gut metagenome | biome: pig gut; feature: pig-associated habitat; material: faeces | place: France | collected 2012
TCGTGGCAACGGAGTCCATGCAGACCATCATAGACTCTTACCTCACCGAAGAGGCGTTCGCCACTGCATCTGCAAGCTACGGCACCAGCAGCGAGAAATTCCTCGTGCCAACTAAAGCAGGGGTGGTTGTCTCTGGAGGAGCATCTGGCGGCAACTCAGGTGGCAACTCAGGTGGCAGCAGCTCTGGTGGCAGCTCCGACTCCGGCAGTGACTCTGGTGGTGGCGGCGTGAACCCAGGAACTGGCGATATGGAGCCTTAACCCATGAGCCGTGAGCATCAGCAAGAACCTTAGGGTGGCGATTTATAGAACGTTTTCGTTAAGCCAAATGAGCAGAGTTCAAACTTGTTTGAAAACTCTGCCATGGCGAGAAAAGGTCGGCAAAGCCAACGTATAATTGCCGCAAATTAGCCGTAAATTAAAGGAAATAATAATTTTCGGAAATTCACGGATAATTCTCGATAATTCGCGTTAAAAAAAACCATTCTTTGCTTAGCTCACGGCTCAAACTCAAAAACTTTCTGCTTATGAAAAAGTATCTGTCTATAGCATCATTCTCGGCAGCAATCATTTTCGCTGCTGTGGGAATGGCGATACCTCCACAAGGAGTTATCGATGGCTCGGTATTGATTCTTGCAGCACAACTCTTCGTGCTATGTGCCACTTTCCTTGGCATAAAAGACCTCTCTCTGCCAAGGAAAGAATAAACGGTAAGGGCATCAATACAAACCGCTGGCTGGAAGCCAGTACCACACTCAGCAATGATATGTATTGGTACAGACTTCCAACCAGTTGTTTTTGCTCCGTATCAGCGACATTGCTACAACAGTTCCCACTAAAAGGTTAACGAAAGAAGTATTGACACTGTATATATGAGGCACTCCAACGAGGGTTATTGATGTATGTAATGTGACACATCAGAGCTACTTCTGTTGTTTACGTGAAGAAACAAAACTTATCACAAACGCTCATTCCCTGCAACAAATATTTGTCAAAACCTTTTTTTTTAATTCCATTCTGCATTTTTATTTTGAAAAATTTGGTTGTCTCAGAAATAATTCATAATTTTGCAAACGAGTCTCAGCCTAGCTGAAAGCCCATGGGGCAGAGAGGTGGGCAGGACACATACATAAATAAAAAGGCGTATCTTGCGCTTTGGTTTTGACGTGTTAGAACTTCGCAACTTCAACGGTAAGTCAAAAACAAAGCAACGGGGACGTCTCATGGGTGTATCATATATAGCCATAATTGGCTCTTGGTCTATAATTCATACAGCCGGGAAGCCAAGATAGTGGTATTCTATATTATACACATACGTGGGGCTTTCAGCGTTGCTCGTTTCGACTTACCGGGCAATGCGAAGGCCTTAACACGTGGAACGAGTGACAGGACTGGCTCCACGTTTTTTTTATTTGTATGCAATCATCATTTAAAATTACCCGTCAAGAAGGAGCTATTGGCAAAAATGTTTTTTTATTCATGAAAACAACATTTACATTATAATCTATGCCCTTAGCCCTGTTTGTTGTAGTGAGCATGGCAGTGAATGCCTAAACAATTGGAGACTATGAAGACCTCTTTAGTTTATTCTATAACACTCCTATAAACAACGCAGTCTTCCATGTTCCAGCTTCTGGCTCTTCATCAGCAAAGGCTGTCCGCATGTCTTTTAATGATGACGCAACCACCGAAATCTTGCTTCTCGAAGGTGAAAACACAGAAGAGACCGCCACATCACCTGTTTACGACCTCAACGGTATGCAGAAGAGCGGTATTAGCAAAGGTTGGAATATCGTCAACGGAAAGAAGATTCTGATAAAGTTACATAGCACATTGGCTTTGCCTACCGCTCCTAATCTCAGCAATTCCGAAACAAATGTTTTTTACAAGTAATGAAAATAATTTTTAATATTAACAATATGCCAACACCCGACCTAGTGGCTGAAATATGTGTCGGGAAGAATCTATGAAAAATTTAATTGTGTTTTTATTTTCACTTATTCTAAGTGTAGTATTCTCAACCTCCGCATCTGCAGACGTTGTAAAGATTGATGGAATATATTATAACTTAATTCCAAAGGGAAACATCGCAGTAGTGACTTCTGGGGAAGAGAAATATTCGGGAGAAGTAGATATTCCGAGTTCAATCACATCAGAGGGACAAGAGTATTCTGTGACAACTATTGGAGCTAGTGCTTTCAAAGAATGCAGCGGCTTGACATCAATCACCATCCCAAATTCTGTGACAAGTATTGGAGAAAGTGCTTTCCGTAGTTGCAGCAGCTTGACATCAGTCGATATCCCGAATTCTGTGACAAGTATTGGAAAGCAAGCTTTCCGTAGTTGCAGCAGCTTGACATCAGTCACAATCCCGAATTCTGTGACAAGTATTGGAAGTGATGCTTTCCATGGTTGCAGCGGCTTGACATCAATCACCATCCCGAATTCTGTGACAAATATTGGATGGGGTGCTTTCTATGGTTGCAGCGGCTTGACATCAGTCACCATCCCGAATTCTGTGTTGAGTCTTGGAGATTATGCTTTCTATGGTTGCAGCGGCTTGACATCAGTCACTATCCCGAATTCTGTGACAAGTATTGGAGAATCAGTTTTCTCTGGTTGCAGAGGCTTAACATCAGTCGATATTCCGAATTCTGTGACAACTATTGGAGCTAGTGCTTTCTCTGGTTGCAGAGGCTTAACATCAGTCGATATTCCGAATTCTGTGGAAAGTATTGGAAATTATGCTTTCGAAAAGTGCAGTGGCTTGACATCAGTCACCATCCCGAATTCTGTGACAAGTATTGGAGGGTATGTTTTCTGGTATTGCAGTAGCTTGACATCGGTCATCATCCCAAATTCTGTGAAAGGTGTAGAAAATAGTATTTTCTCTGGTTGTACCAGTTTGACATCAGTCACCATCCCGAATTCTGTGACATATATTGGAGCTAGTGCTTTCTCTGGTTGCAGCAGCTTGACATCAGTCGATATCCCGAATTCTTTGAAAAGTATAGGAATAGAGGCTTTCCGATATTGCAGCGGCTTGACATCAATCACCATCCCGAATTCTGTGTGGAGTCTTGGATCTTATGCTTTCGATGGTTGCAGCGGATTGACATCAATCACCATCCCGAATTCTGTGACAATTATTGGGAAATATACTTTCAATGATTGCAAAGGCTTGAAATCAATCACCATCCCAAATTCTGTGACAAGTATTGAAGATCGTGCTTTCGCAAAATGCTCAGGACTTGCAAATGTTTATTGCTATGCAGAGAAAGTACCTTCAACGTATTCCACAGCCTTCGAAAACTCATACATTGAATATTCAAATCTCCATGTTCCAAGTTCTGCATTATCTTTATATGAGGAAACAGCTCCATGGAGCGAATTTGGTACTAAGAAAACGATTCCGAGCACAATACAAGCAGTAGTCGGCAGCACTGATATAGCCACTTATTGCAGTCCATTACACCTTGATTTTACAGATGTTCATGGCGTTAGTGCTTATATTGCTTCTGAATACAATTCCGGAGAAGGAACAATCACGATGACAAAGGTAAATGAGGTTCCGGCAGGAACAGGATTTATCTTGAAAGGCTCTGCTGAAACATATAACATACCAGTGAAGAGTGATGTTAAAACTTCTTTCGATAACCTTTTAGTGGGAACTGTTGTAGGAACCACAGTTCCAAGCACAAGCAATGGATATGACAACTACATCCTTGGAAATGGCGATAAGGGTGTTGCGTTCTATAAATCAAGTGGTGGTTCTCTTGCTGCTAACAAAGCATATCTGAGATTACCAGCTTCCGGTTCTTCATCAGCAAAGGCTGTCCGCATGTCTTTCGATGATGACGCAACCACTGAAATCTTGCTTCTTGAAGGTGAAAACACAGAGGAGACCGCTACATCTCCTGTTTACGACCTCAACGGTATGCAGAAGAGCGGTATTAGCAAAGGTTGGAATATCGTCAACGGAAAGAAGATTCTGATAAAGAAATAAGACTCTTCAGAAAGAAAATAACTCACATTTCATTAACAAAATTCACAAAACTATGACTATGAAGAAATATCAAGCACCAGAAATGAAGGAGATAAAGATTCAGAGAATGACTATCCTCTCTGCATCCGGAACAGACAATATCATCATTGGAACAGAACCAGATATAGTAATGGATCCTGGAGACTCTCTGTAAAAAAACAATACTCCCTATTACATAGCACGTTGGCTTTGCCTACCGCTCCTTATCTCAGCAATACCGAAACAAATGTTTTTTGCAAGTAAAGGAGAGGTGAGACAAAGCCAACGTTTTTTTGTGGGTCAGAGGGTCATACCTGATTCACTTTGACGGATGATAGCGTCATCGGAAGAAATTCCTGTGGTGCTTTTTTCGACCACGAATCAAACGAATCTAACGAATTTAGTTTGGGATTATTTCTAATGCACCTACTTATTGGTACTGGCTTTTATCTTCAGCTTCAATTTCAACGCTAACGCCAACGAAATCGCCGTAACTCTGTCAACGTGACTGCGCTTTTTATAGAGAACCTTTTATAGAGAACAAAGCATGTCCGGAAGACGTACTGATATGAGACATTGTTTCTCTCAGAACTGCCTTCCGGACATTGATGAAAATAGTGTATTTTATTTTTCGCTAAGGAGCGGTAATTACAATCATGCCTTTAAAAAGTTGTTTAATAGTCTGCATTCTGAGGGTCGAACTCTGTCCAACCGTCAAGCCACTTGTCATTCTCAGAGAATGCACCTATGTAGCTAACCTTCTCAAACCAAGTGGAGAGGAGAGAGTCTGTGAACTTAGCAGCTCCGAGGAGAGGAGAGTTAGCGAGAGGGTAGATAGCAGGGAAGTCGCCATTGCTGCCTGTCAGCTTCAGCTCAGAAGCCTCTGCGAACAGTTTGTTTCCTGACTGACTCTTGAAGAAAGAAGAGCTGTATGACTCTTTTGAGGCGTCGATAACGGTTTTCTTGGCTGCATCGTAGAGGTCGTCAGTGTAGCGCTTGTTAGCATCGCTACCTGTTATGCCCATTCCTGCAAAGAAGATATTCTGCAGCTTGAGGTTTCCTGCCTTTGCATACTCTTGTGTACCACCCTTTTCAGCATCAATGATGAGTCCGATAGGGAAGCCGATAGCAAGGGAGTTAAAGCAAGCGAGATGACTGCTGCGACGAATCTGCATGGCAGACTGATATTTTCCGAGCGCGGAGCCGTTTTGTGGGAATACGGAGCCACCATTGATGTAGTCAGGAGTGTTCTCGAAACCGTTTCTACCCATAGGACCTACAAAGGTCACGTTTGAGAAGACAGCAGAGGTGAATGGTTCTGTTAGAGAGCCATCAGCATCGTTGTCGCTCTCAAAGCCATTAGACTGTGAGGTGTCGGCGATTCTTGGGTCGCGAATAGAGAGTGCGAACTGCACCTTTCCACTGAAACCGTTGTCGGTATCGAACTCATCGTCCCAACCGTTGTAAGCTACGAGGTAGCGACAGTTCACGTTTCCTCCGAACCACTCGAAGGAGTCGTCGTTTGTGTAGCTCACCTGAACGTGGTTGACAGTTGTTCCGCTACCAACACTGCCGAAAGTGATGCCGTTGATCTCTTTGTCTTTCTGGAAAGGGTAACCAGCAAACTCCACACGGACATAGCTATACACACCACTGTTGTCGGCAGCATCACTACCACCGTGCTTAGTGCGAGGACCACCCTCTATCTGCTGACCGAGCACACCCTTGTTGTTCAAGCCACGACCACAGATAATGAGTCCGCCCCAGTCGCCAGGCTTTCTATTGCCCTTTGGCTGTGCAGAGGTGAACACGATAGGCTGCTGTGCAGAGCCCTGTGCGAAGACCTTTCCACCAGGTTCTACAATAAGAGAAGCAGCAGACTCCTTCTCGCCCTTAATAACTGTTCCAGGCTCTATGGTGAGCTCAGAGCCGTCTGCGATATATACCCATCCGCGGAGGAGGTATGTTCCTTTCTTCAGAGTCTGCTTCCCTTTGAAGATAAACTCCTTGTCGCCGTTACCGATTGCTGTTCCGTTGACATTCTCCTTGCCGTCAATGTCGAAAAGAAGGTGGTCGCAGGTTTTGATGCTTCCGTCAGTGCCCCAGACATACGCCACTGGCTTCTCTGGTTCGCTGCTGCTGTTGTTGTCATCATCACTACTACATGCTGCCATTGTGAATGACAGGGTTGTGGCTATAAGAGCCACTGAAAGAAAACGTCTTGTCTTCATCATCTTTTTCTTTTTGTAAAACATCTATTATTACGGAGGGTAACACCCTCCAAAAACAAATCTCGTTTGCGAGAGTTTATAGCTTATAGGATGCTGTCAGAGACAGTGTGCGGCCTGGCTTATAAGAACGAGTTACCTGCTCTATCTCGCCACCTGCACTCTTTTCAAACTGCTTGAACTGCACCTTCTGTGCAAGAGCGTCACGAAGAGAGAGACGGAGGTCGAAACGACCGAAGGACTTCCCGATATTAATGTCTATCTGATGGCGTGGCATCTCGTAACTGTCTGGTACACGGACATCTGTTTCCCCACTACCAACATTTCTTCCCACACCGATAATTCTCTTTCCGATGACATTATAGAGCACTGCAGCCGTCCAGCCCTTCTGCCATTCCTTTCGAGGAGTTGCAAGACTGCTGTTGTAGAAGAGTCCCGCATTCACGAGATATGGCGACTGACCCTGCATAGGGCGGTCCTGCTCATGGCTTCCCTCAGGGAAGTTCACGCTGGAGTGAATCCACGAAGCGTTCAGTGAGAGAGACAGTTGTGGGAGATGGAGGAAGTCGAGTTGTTTCCTTATATCGAGTTCCACACCGTAGTTTTCTGCCCCCTCTGCGTTCATGTATGAATAAACGAGGTCTGTTCCTCCAGCCACGGTGTATGTCCATTCAATTGGGTTCTTGAACTTCTTATAGAACAAGGATAAGCTAACCACCTCTCCAGGGTTTGGATACCACTCCCATCCGAGGTCGAAATTATCGATATATGCCGCCTTAAGCTTGTGGTTTCCTTGTACGTTTGAAGCAAGGTCGAAATCGTAGTAAACACTTGTGGAGAGCTCACGGAACTCTGGTCGGTTGGTGGTTTTTCCATACGCCATTCTCAGCTGATGACGGTTGTTGAGATGGTATGTGAGGTTCACCGATGGGAAAAGGTCATTGTAGTCGTAGTCGGTGGAGAGTGGTGAATACTCATTCCTTTTAGTATGAGAGATCAGTTCTGTATGTGAAGCCTCATATCTCACACCACCAAAGACCTCCAACTTCTTCTCGAAGAAAGGAAGGAGCACGGTGATGAAGCCACTTCCGAGTGTGTTCTTCGCCTCATAGTTGTTGCTCCAATCTACTTGCTCAAGGAGATAGAGTCCGTTGTCGCCGTAGTTGCTATCGGTGAGCAGCTGTGTAGGTACATCAAGGTCTCGCATTGACTGAGGGAGCTGTCCGTCTGGCCATGCATATGTGAAGAACCGCGTGTCGTATTTTCTGTTTCTTCTCTCCGCATATGCACCCGCTTTCAGAGTTGGCTTCCATTCTCTGATGTTGAAGTTGTGATTCCATGTTGCACCTCCAGAGTAGATATGCTCTCCGAGGTAAGAGAACTCACGGTTTATGTCGTTTAGGTTCTCCACCTCCATAGTGCCATCTTCTTGACCGAAGATGGTGTAGCGTCGGCGGTCGGGGAGGTTTCTGTTTGCGTATGCGTAACCGAGATTCCAGTTGAGAAGGTTGTCTTCAGAGAGTGAGTGCTTTCCTGCAAGTCCGAGGTTATAGGTTGCACGACTCTGATAGTAGTATTCCGCCTGCTCCATATAGTCGCTTTGTGCATCGTAGCCCTTTCTGTAGGTATAGCGACTTTTTCCAATCTGATTGAATATTTGCTTGAGTTCCACACGCTGCCTTTTGTCTGCCGAGAGCCATACGAGACCGAGGAGGGCACCGAGTCGGACGTTGTTCACGCTCTGATTATCGACAGCCTTTCGGAGATAGTTCGACTGGTCGTGCACTTGGTCGTAGGCACCAAACATATTGTTCTGCACATCGTTGAGAGTGCGGAAGGTATTACTGTAGTTGAGACTTCCCGTCAGTCCCAATGTCTGAGAGTTTCCGATGCTCCATCTCTTTGAGAATGCTCCCGAGAGGCTGATGTCAGAGACAGGCTTCCTACTTTTCACCGTCCAGTTGTTGTTGAACCCATTGTTTAGAAGAGAATAGCCATTGTTCTGATGGGCAAGCGAGGTGGACATGCCGTCTTTTAAGCTCCGCTTTCCGTTGTCGAAGCCGAGGAAGTCTGTTCCGCTACCAGAATAGTACTGCTGGTTTTGGAAGTGTGTCTCCGTGTTCCATGCTCCTCCCACGCTCAGATTCCAAGAGTCTTTCTGCGGCACGTCTTTTGTATTCACAATGATGAAACCACCGGTGTAGTCGGCAGGATAGTCGGCAGAAGCCGACTTCAGCACTTTCATATTGCTGATCTGTGATGACGGGATGATGTCGAAGGAGAACGCACGCTGATCTGCTTCACTGGAAGGGACTGCTGCACCGTTCATCCACACGTTATTATATCGTTGCGCAAGACCGCGAACCATCACGTATTTCTCGTCTATGATGCTCACGCCAGGAATGCGACGGATGACCTCACCAGCATCCTTGTCTTGAGTGCGGCGAATCTGTTGCTCAGAGACATTCGTCATAGAGACTAAGGATGCTTGTTGCTCTCTAATGGCAGCCACTTCGGTGTCTCTCCTTGTCTCGCCCACTACGGTAACAGTGTTCAGAGACTTTCCGTCAGTCTCCATCTTTACCTCGATCTCGGTTGTGCCGTTAGTCACGCTGAGGTTCTTGGTGAATGTCTTGTAGCCGATGTAGCTCACTGTTAGCACCTGTTTTCCGTTTGGAATGGTTAGGGTGAAATTTCCTTCCGTGTCGGTTGTTGTTCCTTTCCCTTCTCCGTACATCACTGAGGCTCCAATGAGTGCCTCTCCTGTTTCTTTGTCTGTTACCCTTCCTTTCACATCGCCTGCCATTATCTCCTGCAGGCACGTGAACAATAATAATAATACTGTAAGTTTTTTCATCATAAGTAGGTGTGCACAATTATTTTTATAATGATTGTATTGATTGGTGATGCAGAATCAGTATGTGACATAAAGGAGTGTAGCGACTCCTACTCGACTGTTGTCACTGGCTGATAATGCGCAGTAGGCGATGCAAGGATTATAAAAATAATTTTGCACACCTACTTATCTTTACTCCTGTCAAAGGAAAAGGATGGTGGTCTTTTTCTTTGACGCTGCAAAATTACGATAGCAGTGTTACTCGGTTGTGTCAAAAATGATACAAACATATTACGTAATAAGAATGTAACGAAAAAGGGTGATGAAGAGTCGCAGGTTGTTTTTTTCTTTGAGATGAGTAGAGGTCTTAACTACATCTTAACACGAGTGTAATATTTCTGTAATAATCTCGCAGTAATTTTGCCGATGATAATCAAATAATCAAATAATGTATAAGTTAAGCGAGAAAAATTATATTGAGCGCGACGTGTCGTGGATGCTCTTCAATCGAAGAATATTGAGTGAGGCACAGCGCACGGATATCCCTTTGATGGAACGCATGAAGTTCCTCGGAATCTATTCGAATAACCTCGATGAGTTTTTCCGAGTGCGTGTTGCTACGTTGAACCATATTGTGAAATACGCTGATAAGGGTGAGAAGGATTTGAGTAAGCGGTGCGAAAAGACCTTGAAGACAGTGAACCTGCTAAACACGAAGTATGCGAAAGAGTTTGAAAAGACTGTTGAGGATGTCATGGATGGACTCTCAAAACAGAATATCCACCTTTTACGCAAAGCGGACCTCAGCGAGGAGCAACAGGAATATGTAAAGCAGTACTGCATGAAGAATCTTATCGGTACCATTTCTCCGATATGGCTCTCTTCGATAAAATGCTTCAACACCACCCTTGACGATACCATCTACCTTGCCGTGAGACTTCAGGAATGGAAAGAAGAGAAGAAGAAGGCTCAGAAGGACTTTGCTGTTGTTGAGATGCCAGTGAAGCAGTTGGGGCGATTTGTTGTGTTGCCAGATACCGTTGTTGAAGGTGTAACACATCATAACGTGATGTTCCTTGACGATATTATTCGTTGTGCATTGCCGTATATGTTCCCCGGAACAAGCTTCAATGACTTCGAAGCCTGGTCGTTCAAGATTACTAAGGATGCGGAGATGGAGTTAGAGACGGATATTCGTGGTGGTGTGCTTCAGAAAATCTCAAAGGGAATAAAGAGCAGAAAGAACGGACTCCCTGTACGCCTTATCTACGACAAGCAGATGGCGCGAAGCATTCTGAAAGCACTTCTCGAACGCTTCAGTCCGTATTCTGTGGATACGATGCTCCCTTCTGGTAGATACCAGAACCATAAGGACCTTATGAGCTTCCCTCGCTTCCCTTCTGCCGATGGCTCAGAGATGGAATATGAGAAATGGGAGTCGGTGATGCCGTCTTGGGCAAAAGAGCGTAGTCTGATGCAAGCAATCAGGCAGCGTGACCGTTTCCTTCATGTGCCATATCATTCCTTCAATGCGTATATAAACCTTCTCCGTGAGGCTGCCGTTAATCCAGAGGTGAAGGGAATAAAGACCACGCTCTATCGTCTTGCCAAGGATTCAAAGGTGATTGGTGCGCTCATTGCTGCTGCTCGCAATGGGAAGAAGGTTACGGTGGTGATTGAACTTCTTGCGAGATTTGATGAGGAGTCGAATATTGATTGGAGCAAGAAAATGGCAGATGCAGGAATAAATGTCATTACGGGAGTGGAAGGACTGAAGATTCATTCTAAGGTGACGCTTATTCAGGCAAGATATGGAAACCTTGCCGTGGTCTCTACGGGAAACTTCCATGAGGGAAATGCGTCGGCTTATACCGATTTTTTGGTTCTGACAGCAAATACTCCGGTGGTGAATGATGTTGCGAGGGTGTTTGACTTTATAGATAAACCATACCTCCCTGTTCATTTCCGCCAGCTGTTGGTGTCGCCAAATGGTATGAGACGACAGATTGAGGCTCTTATAAAACAGGAAATAAAGAACCACCGTTTGGGACTTCCCTCACAGATTCTCTGTAAACTGAATCATATTACCGACGAGGGGATAGTGAGACGCCTTTATGAAGCTGCCGCCTCGGGAGTGAAGGTGAACCTGCTTGTAAGGGGTAACTGCTCGCTTGTTACCGACTTGCCAGAACTGGGAGGGAATCTTCGTGTTAATGCCATTATAGACCGATATCTGGAACATTCTCGCATTCTTGTCTTTGCCAACGGAGCAGATCTTGACCATCCTGAGATTGTGGAGGACGATGGCAGTCATCACGACTACAAGGTTTTTATTGGTTCTGCTGACTGGATGCCTCGAAACCTTGATCATAGGATAGAGGTTTATACTCCCGTCTATGATGCTGTTCTGAAACGTGAGGCTCGCATGATAGTGGAGTATGGTATGAAGAATGAAAGGAATGTGTTCCGCTCTCAGGAGGCTCTCTACAAGTATTATTCAGAGAAAGAAATAGAAAAAGAATAATTTTTTTTTGAAAGGAAACAGAAAAATATGAAAGGAATAACAATAGAATCTCCGCACCCCGAGTGCTTTAACCTTGCTGCAATAGACATTGGCTCGAATGCTGCTCGACTGTTGATAAAGAACGTGGTTAGGGAGGAGGATGGCAGTCTTCATTTCCAGAAAATTCAATTCGTACGCTTTCCACTTCGCTTAGGTATTGATGTTTTCCGAAACGGAAAGGTTAGCAAGGAAAGAAAGAGTCAGTTCATTAGAATGGCAAAGGCATTCCGACAACTGATGATAATCTACGATATTGCTGCTTATCGTGCTTGTGCCACCTCTGCCCTCCGCGATGCTAAGAACGGCGAGAAAATCATGAAGGAGATAAGCAAGAACGTTGGTATCGACATTGAAATAATTTCTGGAGAAGAGGAGGCAAAGATTATCTACGACAACCATATCGAGAGATTGCTCGCTTTGTCGGCTGGTGAGAAGGATGGTAAAGGAAAGAAAACTTCTTTCTTATATGTTGATGTTGGTGGTGGCTCTACTGAAATCAGTTTCATTTCTGATGGGGAGTTGAAAGCAAGCAGTAGCTTCAATGTGGGTACGCTTCGTCTGCTCAGTGGTGCGGTATCAGAGGAAATGATAGAGTCGATGTGTGCAGAGATTCGTTCTCTGACAGAAGGATTTGGCTCCTGCACCATTATTGGCTCTGGCGGAAATATCAATAAACTTTACCGTCTCGTTCCGAAGAAGTCGAAGCTAAAGGAGCGGATTACGCTCTCACAGTTGGAAAAGCTGTATTCAGTGCTCTCCGCCCTTTCTGTAGAACAGAGAATTCGGCAGTTCGATTTGCGTCCCGACCGTGCTGACGTTATTGTGCCTGCTGCACTTATTTTCTTGAGCATAGCAAAGGCTGTTGGAGCTACTGACATCGCTGTGCCTACCATAGGACTCTCTGATGGCATTATCAACGAGCTTGCAGCGCAAATGACTTGGGATTCTGACGTGGATAAAAAATGATTGGCGTATGGAAAAATCACAAAAAGAACTGCGCGTAGAAGAGAAATTGCTTAGACTGACTGAGGATATTTCAGAAACTGTGCTCAGTGGCGATCAATTGCCAGTTAAACTAATCAAACTGCTTTTAGAAAACAGAGAACTAAAGGCTATTCACGACTATGCCAATACCGTTTCCATTACGCGCATAGGACTCAACGACCATGGTCCGGTGCATATGAAAAAGGTGTGCTACAATGCCTTGAAAATCCTTCGTCTGCTACATGAGGCGGGAATAAAGATGAGCATAGAAAATGAGGAAGCAGGGACGCTTACAGACAGTGTATTGGCTGTTATGCTTGCCGCTTTGCTCCACGACAGTGGGATGACTGTGGCGAGGAAAAACCATGAGTTCTATTCTGGAATTATTGCTTATACGTTCATGAATGATATCCTTCGTGAAATATTCCCATGCGATGAGGATATCATAAGAATCACGGTGATACGTTCTCTCGCTTTGGAGGGCATCTTCGGCCATATGGCAATAAGTCCTATACATTCCATGGAGGCAGGCATCGTTCTTGTGGCAGACGGCTGTGATATGACAAAGGGTCGGGCGCGCATCCCACTTGAAATACCAACAAAACCTACTGAGGGCGATATACATAAATATTCAGCCCATTCTATTGAGAAGGTGAGAATCACCAAGGGTGATGAGCATCCTGTAAAGATAGAGATTATGATGAGGTCTGAGGTTGGATTCTTCCAGGTGGAGGAAGTGCTTATCCCAAAGATTTCAGCAAGTCCGGCAAAGGCTTTTATAGAACTCCATGCTGGTGTCTCTGGAGAGGAGATGAAGAGGTATCGATAAGGTGTAATGGATGTTTTTCCTGAGGTATGCTTGTTACAACGTAGCAAGGAAATAACATAGCATTGAAGTTACTGCTAAGTAAAAAGATGGTAATTCGAAAGGTTTTAATTGTTAATAAATTTAAAAAGTTTGGTTGTAAGTGGGTTTAAATGATTGTGTTACATTTATTTTTCGTAATTTTGCAGCCGTATTCTGTCCTGCGATATCTCGTGGGGCATAAAATTATTGTCTAATTAAAAAAATAAAACAACAAAAAAGTATGATTATCGTACCAGTAAAAGAGGGCGAGAACATTGAAAGAGCTCTTAAGAAGTTTAAAAGAAAGTTTGAGAAGACAGGTGTAGTTAAGGAACTCCGCGCGCGCCAGCAGTTTGACAAACCTTCTGTTCTTAAGCGCCTTAAGATGGAGCACGCTATCTACGTACAGAAGCTCCGTCAGAACGAGGAATAATCTCGTTTTACTTTGGCAATTTAAAAATTGCAAAAAAGTCTGCTGAAAATTTGGTAGTATCGGAAAAAATCCGTAACTTCGTAACCGAATAATTCTCTCAGCAAAAAATAACACATGGAGAAGAGTGGTCTCTTGTCCTGAAGAGAAAGGATGGAAGGAAAAGCATTGCTTTTTGCTTCGATACCTTTCTTTCTTTTTCTCGTGAAACGGAATGGTTGATGCGGAGGAAAAGGAAAGGGAACAGCTTATGATAGAAGAAAAGTTCATACAATTCATAAGAGTGGAAAGAAGGCTCTCTGAGTCAACGGTGGAAACCTACGCCGTCACTCTGAGGCTGTTTAGAGACTATCTCGCTGGGCTTCCAGAGCCAAGAGAGCTCGTCGCTGCCGATTCTGACAATATCCGTGACTGGATTACTCTCCTCATGGAGGAGAAACATTCTGCGGCTTATGTCAACCGCTCGTTAGTGGCGCTAAGGACTTTCTTTAAGTTCTGCCTCCTCTCAGGAGAGATTGTTGTAGACCCTGTCCGAACCATCACTGGACCAAAGAAGCCAAAGCGCATACCTCAGTTTATTGATGAAAAGGATATGGATAAGCTCCTCTCTCAGCTTGAAGAACAGACAGATGATTTTAATATCGTGCGTGCGCGTACAATAATATATATTCTCTATCTTACTGGTCTTCGCGCTTCTGAGCTCCTTTCCCTTGACGACAACATGATAGATTTTGTTAACAAGGAGATAAAGGTTACAGGAAAACGTAACAAGCAAAGGATAATTCCTTTTGCACAGGAACTTCAGGATGTTGTTTGTAGCTATCTCGCCCTTCGCGACGAAAAAATCGAGAGGATTGACAATGCTCTTTTTGTGGGGAACAAAGGGAAAAGACTTACGTATGGTCAGCTGAGGAAGATTGTGAAAGAGAACCTCTCGTTGGTTTCTACAATGAAAAAACTTTCTCCTCACCTCCTTAGGCATACTTTCGCCACTTCGATGCTCAACCATGATGCAAACCTTGAGAGTATTCAAAAACTACTCGGGCATCAGAGCCTCAATGCGACCGAAATATATACCCACACCACATTTGAGCAGTTAAAACGGATATATAACGAAGCCCATCCGAGATCATAGATAGAAAATATATACCTTATATTATATATAATGATCGATACTTAGGGTGGGGATGTCAAACCTAATAAAAATTTTGACTATGGAAATTACTGTAAATGCTATTCATTTCGATCCTACTGAGAAACTGCAGGACTTTATTCAGAAAAAAGTATCTAAGTTAGAAAAATCCTATGAGGATATAAAGAAAGTTGAGGTGAAGTTATCAGTTGTTAAGCCTGCCACAGCAATGAACAAGCAAGTTTCCCTCTCTGCACACGTAGATGGCAACTCAATTTTCATCGAGAAGGTTTGCGACACTTTTGAGGAGGCAATTGACCTCGCAGTGGACGCAATGAAGGTTAAAACAACAAAAATCAAGGAAAAATCAAAAAATAGATAAAAAAAGTGCTGAAAAATTTGCACAGTTCAAAAAATAGTCGTACCTTTGCACCCGCTTAGAAGAAACAAGCACATTGCAACAGGCGGTTGCAAAGGTTTTGCCTCTTTAGCTCAGTTGGCCAGAGCACGTGATTTGTAATCTCGGGGTCGTTGGTTCGAATCCGACAAGAGGCTCAAAAGAAGATGAATAAAAACAAAGGGTGGTTACCAGAGTGGCCAAATGGGGCAGACTGTAAATCTGCTGGTTTTTACCTTCGGTGGTTCGAATCCATCACCACCCACACACAAAGGGATGAACGCAACGATAGCGTTGCGCTTCGAAACAAAGAGAAATGATCTTTGGAACATGCGGAAGTAGCTCAGTCGATAGAGCACTAGCCTTCCAAGCTGGGGGTCGCGGGTTTGAGCCCCGTCTTCCGCTCTAAAAGCTCAACGCTGTATTAGCTCAGTGGTAGAGCACTTCCTTGGTAAGGAAGAGGTCCTGAGTTCAACTCTCAGATACAGCTCTCTCCGACAGATGTTTTGTGCATCGACTGGGGAGAACTTTGTGTATTAGAAAATATTATTAATTCAAAACAAATAAACTTAAGAAACAATGGCAAAAGAGACTTTCCAGCGTGACAAGACCCATGTTAACATTGGTACTATTGGTCACGTCGATCACGGTAAGACAACTCTGACCGCAGCAATTACAACAGTACTTGCTAAGAAGGGTCTTTCAGAGGTTAAGTCTTTCGATCAGATTGATAATGCTCCAGAGGAGAAGGAGCGTGGTATCACTATCAACACAGCTCACGTTGAGTATCAGACAGCAAATCGTCACTATGCTCACGTTGACTGTCCGGGACACGCCGACTATGTAAAGAACATGGTTACTGGTGCTGCTCAGATGGACGGTGCGATTATCGTAGTTGCTGCTACTGATGGTCCTATGCCACAGACACGCGAGCACGTTCTTCTCGCTCGTCAGGTAAACGTTCCTCGCCTTGTTGTTTTCCTCAACAAGTGTGATATGGTTGACGATGAGGAAATGCTTGAGCTCGTTGAGATGGAGATGCGTGAGCTTCTCGATCAGTATGACTTCGATGGCGATAACACTCCAATCATTCGCGGTTCTGCACTTGGCGCACTCAACGGTGTTCCACAGTGGGAAGAGAAGGTAATGGAGCTCATGGATGCTTGTGATACATGGATTCAGGATCCTCCACGTGACCTTGACAAACCATTCCTTATGCCAGTTGAGGATGTATTCTCAATCACTGGTCGTGGTACTGTTGCTACTGGTCGTATCGAGACTGGTCGTATCCACGTAGGTGACGAGGTTGAGCTCCTTGGTCTCGGTGAGGATAAGAAGTCTGTCGTAACAGGTGTTGAGATGTTCCGCAAGCTCCTCGATGAGGGTCAGGCTGGTGATAACGTTGGTCTCCTCCTTCGTGGTATCGACAAGAAGGAAATCAAGCGTGGTATGGTTCTCTGCCATCCAGGACAGATCAAGCCTTTCAAGAAGTTCAAGGCTTCTATCTACGTTCTTAAGAAGGAAGAGGGTGGACGTCACACTCCATTCGGAAACAAGTATCGCCCACAGTTCTACCTCCGTACAATGGACTGTACAGGTGAGATCTCTCTCCCAGCTGGTGTAGAGATGGTAATGCCTGGTGATAACGTAGAGATCACTGTAGAGCTTATCTACGCTGTTGCTCTCAACGCAGGTCTCCGCTTCGCTATCCGTGAGGGTGGTCGTACAGTAGGTTCTGGCCAGATCACAGAGGTATACGAGGATTAATTCCTTCAACAAAACTTGCTGAAGTTTAAAATCAGATAGTTCCCGTCTGAAAATGTCGGGAACACTTACGAGAGTCCTCCAATGGTAGGAGAGCGGTCTCCAAAACCGTCAATGTGGGTTCGATTCCTGCCTCTCGTGCAAATTAATACAATTATGTTTAAGAAGATAATTAATAATTGCATCCAATATTGCAAGGTTTGTTACGACGAACTTGCGCATAAAACTACTTGGCCTACGCGCCAGCAGCTTACTCACAGTGCAGTGGTTGTTTTATCTGCTTCCCTTGTCATTGCACTTGTTGTGTTTGCTATGGACAGCGTGTTTAAGTTTGTCATGACTACCATTTATCCTAATTAATCAATCCATTCTATATGGCTGAAAAAGGTTTTAATTGGTATGTACTCAAGGCTGTCAGTGGCAAAGAGGAAAAAGTTAAAGAATACATCGAGGCAGAGCAGAAACACAATGAGTTATTAGCAAAGAATGTTTCACAAGTATTAATACCACTTGAGAAGCATGCTTCTTTGCGTAATGGAAAACGTGTTGTAAAAGAGAAGGTCTCACTTCCTGGATATGTCTTCATACAGGCAAATCTAATGGGTGACATCGCTTCTCTTATTCGCTTTATGCCTAATGTGCTTGGCTTCCTCGGAGGTACCGATACGCCAACTCCTGTACGCCAGTCTGAAATTAATCGTATGTTAGGAACTGCAGAAGAAACTATTTTTGTAGAAGAAACAGACGTTCCTTACATGGTTGATGAGACAGTGAAAGTTATGGACGGTCCGTTCAGTGGCTTTACTGGCATCATTGAAGAGGTGAACGTGGAGAAGCATAAACTTAAGGTAATGGTCAAGATCTTCGGACGTAAGACTCCGTTAGAACTTGGTTTTACGCAGGTTGAAAAAGAATAGTACTGTAGTTACGTACAGGAAATTCTTTATATATAAATCATTTTTAATATAACAAAGAAAATGGCTAAAGAAGTTGCTGGATTAATCAAATTACAGATTAAGGGTGGCGCTGCGAATCCTTCACCACCAGTAGGACCTGCTCTGGGTTCTAAGGGTATCAATATCATGGGATTCTGCAAGGAGTTCAATGCCCGTACCCAGGATAAGGCTGGAAAAGTTCTTCCTGTCGTTATCACTTACTACGCTGACAAGTCATTCACCTTTGAGATTAAGACTTCTCCAGCTGCTGTGCAGCTCAAGGAGATGGCAAAAGTAAAGTCTGGTTCTGACCAGCCTAACCGTAAGAAGGTCGCTGAGGTTACATGGGATCAGATTCGCACTATTGCAGAAGATAAACTCAAGGACCTCAACTGCTTTACAGTAGAGGCTGCGATGAAGCTCATTGCAGGAACAGCACGTAGTATGGGTATCACTGTCAAAGGTGATTTTCCTGCTTAAAATTAACAATTCCGGGAGCCAGAACATGATTCTGGCGCTTGTACCGAAAAAACTTCAGAAAAAATGAGTAAACTGACAAAAAATCAAAAAGCCGTAGCTGACAAGATTGAGGTAGGCAAAGCGTACACTCTCAGAGAGGCTTCTGAACTTGTAAAGGAAATCACTACTACAAAGTTCGACGCTTCTCTTGATATCGATGTACGTCTTGGCGTTGACCCTCGTAAGGCTAACCAGATGGTTCGTGGCGTGGTGACACTCCCTAACGGAACTGGTAAGACTGTACGTGTGCTCGCCCTCTGTACTCCTGATCAGGAATCTGCAGCTAAGGAGGCTGGTGCTGACTACGTTGGTCTCGACGAATATGTTGAGAAGATCAAGGGCGGTTGGACAGATGTTGATGTTATCATCACAATGCCTTCTTGCATGGGTAAGATTGGTCCTCTCGGCCGTATCCTCGGTCCTCGTGGACTTATGCCAAACCCAAAGAGCGGTACTGTTACTATGGACGTGGCAAAGGCTGTTAAGGACGTCAAGGCTGGTAAGATCGACTTCAAGGTTGACAAGACCGGTATCGTTCACGCTTCTATCGGCAAGATTTCTTTCTCTTCTGAGAAGATCTTCGAGAACGCTAAGGAGTTTATACAGACAATCATCAAGCTCAAGCCAGCTGCTGCTAAGGGAACTTATATCAAGAGTATCTTTATTTCAAGCACAATGAGTAAGGGTATCAAGGTTGATCCAAAATCAGTTGAATAACTCTAAAAGTTTTGTAAAATGAAAAAGGAAGTAAAGAATACTGTCATCGCTGAACTCGGCGAGAAGCTCCAGGCTTATCCACATTTCTACGTCGTTGACGTTACAGGACTGAATGCGCAGGCTACCAGTGACCTCCGTCGCAAGTGCTTCCAGAGCGAGATCAAGATGGTTGTTGTAAAGAACAATCTTCTTCGCAAGGCTTTTGAGGCATCTGAGATTGACTACTCTCCACTCTACGACACACTTGTTGGCAACACTGCTGTTCTCTTCACAGAGACTGCAAACGTTCCTGGCAAACTCCTTAAGGACTATAAGAAGGCAGGTGTTCCTGCTCTCAAGTCTGCTTATGCTGAGGAGACTTTCTTTGTGGGTGCAGAACAGCTTGAGGCTCTTGCAAACATCAAGAGCAAGAACGAGCTTATTGCAGATGTTATCGCTCTTCTCCAGAGCCCAGCAAAGAACGTTATCTCTGCACTTCAGGGTTCTGCAGGCAACAAGATTCACGGTCTGCTTCAGACTCTCGAGGAACGTTAAGACATATAATAGGGATTCGGTTTTGCGCCCCAAAGCATTACCATCATAATAATTATTTCAATAGATTAATAACAAATTAAATATATTTAAGAAAATGGCAGATATTAAGGCAATTGCAGAACAGTTGGTTAACCTTACTGTTGCAGAAGTAAACGAGCTTGCTAAGGAGCTCAAGGAGACTTATGGTATTGAGCCTGCTGCAGCAGCTGTAGCTGTTGCTGCTGGTCCTGTAGCTGGCGGTGAGGCAGCAGCAGAGGAGAAGACATCTTTCAATGTTGTTCTCGCTGAGGTTGGTGGCGCTAAGCTCGCAGTAGTTAAGGCTGTTAAGGAGGCTTGCGGTCTTGGTCTCAAGGAGGCTAAGGATCTCGTAGATGGTGCTCCTTCAACTCTTAAGGAAGGTCTCTCTAAGGACGAGGCTGAGAACCTGAAGAAGGCTATCGAGGAGGCTGGTGCAAAGGTAGAGCTCAAGTAATCTTGTGCAACCGAAACATCGCTTCTAACTCAGTTTAGAAAAAAAATACAATAGGTTAAGATCTCTCAAGTAGGGGGGTCTTAACCTTTCTGTTTGTTTCACCCCATCACATAACCGTTTCCCTCTTTTCTCTATAATATGAGGAAAGAAGAATTTCGGAAATCAGGCATTTGCTTGTAACACCTCTAAAAGTATAACTCTGAATAGGAGAACCTCCTATATTGGATTTTTATACAACCTTGACGATGCAAACGCCGGAGATTGAGTGACACACTCATTAACGGCTCTCTTTTATATAATATCAACAATTTTTGATGGCAACTAAAGTTATTAATAACAGAGTAAATTTCGCCAGAGTGAAGAATCCGATGCCTTATCCGGATTTTCTCGATGTGCAGCTCGAGTCCTTCAAGGACTTCCTTCAGTTAGATACTCCGCCTGAGGAACGTAAGAACGATGGTCTGTATAAGGTGTTCGCTGAGAACTTCCCTATTACCGACACTCGCAATAACTTCGTGCTCGAATTCCTTGACTACTATATCGACCCGCCTCGCTATTCTATTGAAGAATGTCTCGAACGCGGTTTGACATATAGTGTACCAATGAAAGCGCGTATGAAGCTTTATTGTACCGACCCTGACCACGAGGACTTCGCTCCAGTCACTCAGGATGTGTTCCTTGGCACTATTCCATACATGACCAGCAATGGCACGTTTGTTATTAATGGTGCTGAGCGTGTTGTTGTTGCACAGCTGCACCGTTCTCCTGGTGTGTTCTTCGGACAGGGAATTCATGCTAACGGTACTGTTCTCTATTCTGCACGAATAATTCCTTTCAAGGGTTCTTGGATAGAGTTTGCTACTGATATCAATAACGTGATGTATGCATACATTGACCGTAAGAAGAAGTTGCCTGTAACCACTCTCCTTCGTGCCATTGGTTATGAGAAGGATAAGGATATTCTTGAGATTTTCAACCTGGCTGAAGAGGTGAAGGTTACGAAGAAGAACCTCAACGACTGTATCGGTCGCACTCTTGCTGCGAACATCATGAAGAGCTGGTATGAGGACTATGCCGATGAGGATACTGGTGAGGTTGTATCTATCGAACGTAATGATGTCATTATTGAACGTGGCACGGTAATCAGTGAAGATAACATCGAGGATATTCTCGATAGCAACGTTTCCACAATTCTTCTTACCAGAGACGAGGAGAATGCAAGTAAGTATTCCATCATCTTCAACACACTCTCGAAAGATACGTCAAACTCTGAGAAGGAGGCTGTTTACTATATCTACCGTCAGTTACGCAATGCCGACCCTGCAGATGAAGCTTCTGCTCGTGAGGTTATTCAGAACCTGTTCTTCTCTGACAAACGTTACGATTTGGGCGAGGTTGGACGTTACCGTATCAACAAGAAGTTGAACCTGAATACTGATATGGATGTCCGCATCCTTACTAAGGAAGACATTATCTGCATTATCAAGTATCTCATCAACCTCATCAACAGTAGTGCAACGGTAGATGATATCGACCACCTCTCTAACCGTCGTGTGAAGACAGTAGGAGAGCAACTCGCAAACCAGTTCTCTATTGGTCTCGCTCGTATGAGCCGCACTATCCGTGAGAGAATGAACGTGCGTGATAATGAGGTGTTCACACCTACCGACCTTATCAATGCAAAGACAATCTCCAGCGTCATAAACTCGTTCTTTGGAACAAACCCTCTCTCACAGTTCATGGATCAGACAAACCCACTTGCTGAGGTAACTCACAAGCGTCGTCTCTCTGCACTCGGTCCTGGTGGTCTGTCTCGTGAGCGTGCTGGTTTCGAGGTTCGTGACGTACACTATACACACTACGGTCGTCTCTGCCCTATCGAGAGCCCTGAAGGACCAAACATCGGTCTTATCTCTTCTCTCTGTATGTATGCACAGATTAACGACCTCGGTTTCATTGAAACTCCTTACCGTAAGGTTGTGGATTCTGTTGTAGACCTCAACAACGACAATGTTGTTTACCTTACTGCAGAGGAAGAGGAAAAACATATCATTGGTCAGGGAAATGCTCCTCTGAACGACGACGGTACCTTCATTCGTGAGGTCGTTAAGTGTCGTCAGGATGCAGACTTCCCTGTTGTTCCTCCTTCTCAGGTAGACCTTATGGACGTTGCTCCACAGCAGATAGCATCTGTTTCTGCCGGACTTATTCCATTCCTTGAGCATGATGACGGTCACCGTGCGTTGATGGGATGTAACATGATGCGCCAGGCAGTTCCTCTTATACATAACGATGCTCCTATCGTAGGTACTGGTTTGGAGAAGCAAATTTGTGAGGACTCTCGAACAATGGTTACTGCAGAGGGTGAGGGCGTCATTGAATATGTTGACGCTACTACCATCCGTATTCTCTACGATCGCACTGAAGAGGAAGAGTTTGTAAGCTTCGAACCTGCTCTCAAAGAATACCGCATTCCTAAGTTCCGCCGCACGAACCAGAACATGGTTATCGACCTTCGCCCAATATGCGAGAAGGGACAGCGAGTAAAGGCAGGAGACATCCTTACAGAAGGCTATGCAACAGAGGATGGCGAGCTCGCTCTCGGTCGTAACCTCCTTGTGGCTTACATGCCTTGGAAGGGTTACAACTACGAGGATGCCATCGTTCTCAACGAGCGTATTGTTCGTGAGGATATCCTTACCTCAGTGCATGTCGATGAGTATTCTCTCGATGTTCGTGAGACAAAGCGCGGCGTAGAGGAATTCACAGCTGATATCCCAAATGTCTCAGAGGAAGCAACAAAGGATCTTGACGACAACGGTATCATTCGAATCGGTGCTCGCGTAGAGCCTGGAGATATCATGATCGGAAAAATCTCACCAAAGGGAGAAAGCGACCCTTCTCCAGAAGAAAAGCTCCTCCGAGCTATCTTCGGCGACAAAGCTGGTGACGTGAAGGATTCTTCTCTCAAGGCAAACCCTTCACTCTCTGGAGTTGTTATTGACAAGAAACTCTTCTCTCGCGCTATAAAGACCCGTGAGTCAAAGAAGCAGGATAAGGTTATCCTTGCAAAGATTGACGAGGAATATCAGGCAAAGAACCGTGACCTCAAGGAGATTCTTATTGACAAGCTTCTCACTCTCACTGGCGAGAAGACTTCTATGGGCATCAAGGACTATACTGGTGCAGAGATTATCGCAAAGGGTGCGAAGTTCACTGCCACCATGCTTGCAAACCTTGAGTTCGACGGCATACAGTCAAACGGATGGACAGAAGACGAGCATGCCAATATGCTCATCCAGAAGCTCATCATGAACTATATCCGCAAGTATAAGCTCCTCGACGCTGAACTGAAGAGGCGTAAGTATGCCATCACCATCGGTGACGAGCTGCCATCGGGCATCCTCCATATGGCAAAGGTATATATAGCAAAGAAGCGCAAGATTGGTGTTGGTGATAAGCTTGCCGGACGTCACGGTAACAAGGGTATCGTTTCTAAGGTGGTACGTCAAGAAGATATGCCATTCCTTGAGGACGGACGCCCTGTCGACCTTGTGCTTAACCCTCTCGGTGTGCCTTCACGAATGAACCTCGGTCAGATTTTCGAGGCTGTGCTCGGTGCTGCTGGAAAGCGCCTCGGCGTGAAGTTCGCAACTCCTATCTTCGATGGTGCTAAGCTTGACGACCTCAACGAGTGGACAGACAAGGCAGGTCTCCCACGTTACTGCTCTACACACCTCTATGACGGTGAGACAGGAGAGCGCTTCGACCAGCCAGCAACTGTTGGTATCACATACTTCCTCAAACTTGGTCACATGGTAGAGGATAAGATGCACGCACGTTCTATTGGTCCTTACTCGCTCATTACACAGCAGCCACTCGGTGGTAAGGCACAGTTTGGTGGACAGCGATTCGGAGAGATGGAGGTTTGGGCACTCGAAGCATTCGGTGCCAGCCATGTACTTCAGGAGATTCTTACCGTGAAGTCTGACGATGTAACAGGTCGTAGCCGTTCTTACGAGGCAATCGTCAAGGGCGATGCAATGCCTGCAGCTGGTATTCCAGAGTCTCTCAATGTCCTCCTTCACGAATTGCGTGGTCTCGGACTCAGCATTAAGCTTGACTAATATAAGGAACGTAATGCGTAATGACCGTAAGACGTTGTTACCGTTACTTCTCACCAAAACTTAGAAGAAACAATATGGCTTCCAAGAAAGAAACAAAGATAAAGAATAATTTTACCAAGATAACCATTGGTATTGCTTCTCCAGAGGAGATTCTTGCAAACTCCTTTGGCGAGGTGACAAAGCCAGAGACCATTAACTACCGTACCTACAAGCCAGAGCGTGACGGTCTCTTCTGTGAGCGCATCTTCGGTCCTACAAAGGACTTCGAGTGTGCCTGCGGAAAGTATAAGAGAATTAGATATCGCGGCATCGTCTGCGACCGTTGTGGTGTGGAGGTTACGGAGAAGAAGGTTCGCCGTGAACGTTCTGGACACATCGAGCTTGTTGTGCCTGTTGCACATATCTGGTATTTCCGCTCTTTGCCAAGCAAGATAGGTTATCTTCTCGGTATGCCTACAAAGAAGCTTGAGGCAGTGATTTATTACGAGAAGTATGTTGTCATTCAGCCAGGTATCCTTGGTCCTAAGGGAGACGACGATGAGCGCACTGTGGAGGACAATGTTTTCCGCACTATGGACCTTCTCTCTGAGGATGAGCTCTCAAAGCTCTACGATGAGAATATTCTCCCAGAGAGCAACGACCTTCTTCCTGATGAAGATCCAAACAAGTTCATCGTGAAGATGGGTGCAGAGGCTATCTATACTCTCCTGCAGAATATTGACCTCGATGCTCTTTCATACGAACTTCGTGATCGTGCTAATAGCGACTCTTCACAGCAGAGAAAGACAGAGGCACTCAAACGTCTTCAGGTCGTAGAGGCATTCCGCTCAAGCCGTGAGATAAACCGTCCAGAGTGGATGATTCTCAAGATACTTCCAGTAACTCCACCAGAACTCCGTCCACTCGTTCCACTCGATGGTGGTCGCTTTGCTACTTCCGACCTCAACGACCTCTACCGTCGCGTAATCATCCGTAACAACCGTCTTAAGAGACTTATGGAGATTCACGCTCCAGAGGTGATTCTCAGAAATGAGAAGCGTATGCTTCAGGAGGCTGTTGACTCCCTCTTTGACAACAGTCGTAAGGCTTCAGCAGTAAAGAGTGAGAGCAACCGTCCTTTGAAGTCTCTCTCAGACTCCCTGAAGGGTAAGGCTGGTCGTTTCCGTCAGAACCTCCTCGGAAAGCGTGTTGACTATTCTGCACGTTCTGTAATCGTTGTAGGTCCTGAGTTGAAGATGGGTGAGTGTGGTCTTCCAAAGCTTATGGCAGCTGAATTGTATAAGCCATTCATTATCCGCAAGCTCATTGAGCGCGGAATCGTAAAGACCGTGAAGTCAGCAAAGAGAATCGTTGACCGCCGCGAGCCTATCATCTTCGATATTCTCGAGAATGTTATGAAGGGTCATCCGGTGCTTTTGAACCGTGCTCCTACACTCCACCGTCTTGGTATTCAGGCTTTCCAGCCGAAGATGATTGAGGGTAAGGCTATTCAGTTGCACCCACTTGCTTGTACAGCGTTCAATGCCGACTTTGATGGTGACCAGATGGCTGTCCATCTCCCTCTCTCCAATGAGGCAATTCTTGAGGCTCAGATTCTGATGCTCCAGAGCCACAATATTCTGAACCCAGCAAACGGCGCTCCTATCACTGTGCCTTCACAGGATATGGTTCTCGGTCTTTACTATATCACAAAGATTCGTCCGGGTGCAAAGGGTGAGGGACTCACCTTCTACGGTCCTGAAGAGGCTATCATTGCTTATAACGATAAGAAACTTGCTCTTCATGCTCAGGTGAAGGTTGTGGTTAACGACATTGTAGCCGGAAAACGCGTTCGTCACATGGTTGAGACATCTGTGGGTCGTGTCATTGTTAATGACATTATTCCTGACGAGATGGGCTTCGTAAATAAGATCATCTCAAAGTCCTCACTTCGTGATATCATCTCTGACGTTATCAAGGTAGTTGGTTTCGCACGTGCCTGTGAGTTCCTTGACGGTATCAAGAATCTTGGCTACCGCATGGCTTATCAGGCAGGACTTTCCTTCAACCTCGATGATATCATCATCCCACCAGAGAAGGAAGAACTTATCCGCCGAGGTAATGAGGAGGTAAAGCAGATAACTGCTAACTATGAGATGGGATTCATAACCGATACAGAGCGTTACAACCAGGTTATCGACACTTGGACACACGTAAACAACGATATCGGTAATATCCTTATGAAGGAGATGACTGAGGCCGACCAAGGTTTCAATGCAGTGTTTATGATGCTCGACTCTGGAGCCCGTGGTTCTAAGGATCAGATTAAGCAGCTCTCAGGAATCCGTGGTCTTATGGCAAAACCACAGAAGGCAGGTGCCGACGACCGTTCTACAATTGAAAACCCAATTCTTTCTAACTTTAAGGAAGGAATGTCAGTGCTGGAGTACTTCATTGCTTCTCACGGTGCTCGTAAGGGTCTTGCTGATACTGCCATGAAGACGGCAGACGCTGGTTACCTTACTCGTCGTCTCGTAGACGTTTCACATGATGTGATTATCAATGAGGAAGATTGTGGCACGCTCCGTGGTCTTAACTGCACAGCTCTGAAGAGTGGCGATGAGATTATCGCATCTCTTTCAAGTCGTATTCTCGGTCGTGTTTCTGTACACGATATCCTTGACCCACATACAGGAAACACTATCTGCGCAGCTGGAGAGGAAATCACTGAGGCACGTGCAAAGGCTATCGAAGATGCAGGAATCGAGAGTGTTGAGATACGCTCTGTGCTCACTTGTGAATCTCGCTCCGGTGTTTGTAGAAAGTGCTACGGTCGTAACCTTGCCACCGCAAAGATGGTTCAGAAGGGTGAGGCAGTAGGTGTTATCGCTGCTCAGGCTATTGGTGAGCCAGGTACTCAGCTGACTCTCCGTACATTCCACGCAGGTGGTGTCGCTGGAAATGCTGCTGCCAATGCTACTATAGTTGCCAAGGGAGATGTGCGTCTTGAGTTTGATGAGCTTCGCACCGTTCCTTTTGTTGATGACAGTGAAGGACTTAGCGTTGACTGCCAGATGGTTGTGAGCCGTCTTGCCGAGGTTCGTTTCGTAGATCCAAACACAGGTATTGCTCTCTCCAGCCAGAATGTTCCTTACGGTGCTTCGCTTTACTTCAAGCATGGCGATGTTGTTAAGAAAGGCGATGTGATTGCACGTTGGGACCCATTCAATGCTGTCATTGTATCTGAATATGCTGGTACGCTCCGTTTTAATGCCGTTGTTGAAGGCAAGACATTCCGTGCTGAAACCGATGATACAACAGGTCTTACCGAGAAGATTATCATCGACTCAAAGGATCGTAGCCTCGTGCCTACCTGTGATGTCTTGGATGACGCAGGAGAGGTGTTAGGAACATACTATTTCCCTCGTGATGGTCACGTGGTTGTTGAGGATGGTGCATGTATATCTACAGGTACCACACTTGTGAAGATTCCACGTAACGTGGCAAAGGTAGGTGATATCACTGGTGGTCTTCCACGAGTTACGGAGCTCTTCGAGGCACGAAACCCATCAAACCCTGCTGTTGTGAGTGAAATCGACGGTGAGGTGACAATGGGTAAGATTCGCCGAGGAAACCGTGAGGTGATTGTAACCTCTAAGACTGGCGACCAGCGTAAATATCTTATCTCGCAGTCAAAGCAGATTCTTGTTCAGGAACATGACGCTGTGCGTGCGGGAACACCACTTTCTGACGGTGTTATTACTCCAGGCGACATCCTTGCCATCAAGGGTCCTACGGCTGTACAGGAGTATATCGTTAACGAGGTTCAGGGCGTATACCGCCTTCAGGGTGTGAAGATCAACGAGAAGCACTTTGAGATTATCGTTCGCCAGATGATGCGTAAGGTGCAGATTGACGAGCCTGGAGATACAAACTTCCTTGAGCAGGAGCTTGTTGACAAGCTTGACTTCCGTGAGGAGAACGACCGCATCTGGGGCAAGAAGGTTGTTGTTGATGCTGGTGACTCAGAGAACCTCCACAAGGGACAGATTGTCACCGCACGCCGTCTCCGTGACGAGAACTCCAGTCTCAAGCGTCGTGACTTGAAGCCTGTTGTTGTTCGTGATGCAGTCCCTGCTACCTCAACTCAGATTCTTCAGGGTATCACACGTGCTGCCCTCGCCACGAAGTCTTTCATGTCTGCTGCATCATTCCAGGAGACAACAAAGGTTCTCAACGAGGCTGCTATCCGCGGAAAGTCCGATCACCTTGTAGGCATGAAGGAGAACGTTATTGCTGGTCACCTTATCCCTGCTGGTACTGGTCTTCGTGAATTTGAGAAGATTATTGTTGGTAGCAAGGAAGAGTATGAGCGCATGCAGGCAAATAAGCGTAATGTTCTCGACTTTGACAGCGATATCGTTGACGTGTAAAGTTTCGTTTGTCTAACAGGTGACTCCTGTTTAACAATAATACCTTTCATTAGGGTGTGCAAAATCTGCACACCCTTTTTTATAGATTGCATTTTTTGAACAACCATTGAAACTTTTTCTGAGTGTTAGATGATGCCATAGTTATAAGAATTATTTGCTATTCTATATGATTTCTTCGTTTTATTTTTCATTCTTTTTGTCTAAAGATAAATTATTCTCTTTAGAAATTTGCTTATATCATTAAAAAAGAGTAACTTTGCACAGAAATCACTATAAGGTCGGTTTAATGTTCACCACCAAATCTTTGTTTACGAAAAAAGACACGCTATGAGAAAAACAATTCTTATGATGTTCATTATGGCTCTTTGCACAACTGTTTCAGCAAAGAGCAAGATGTTTTCTGTTACGGTTGCCAACACTCTTGGCATAGAGCGCAGAGACATGCCGGTAGTCATTGACATAGAAGATGAACTGTCGGACGATATTCAAGTTGCCACAGCTTTGGTGACATGCAACGGAACAGAGATTCCCTGCCAGCTTGATGACTTTGACCAAGATGGAGAATACGATGAGCTTGTTTTTCTCGCCGATTTGAAAGGCAAGGAAAAGAAGGTTTATTCTGTTACTCTGTCAGAAGAAGGTGCTCCACGCGAGTATAAATCCAGAGTGTATGGAGCAATTGCCCTCCGTGATCGTGCTGCAAAGAACCAGAAACATTTACCGATTCTCTCGCTGACAGTTCCTGCCAGCAGCAATTCCTACCAGTATGTGTATCCTCACGGTCCTTTGCTTGAAAGCGAATATGTAGGCTTCCGAATCTATTGCGACCATCGCCAGTCTGTAGACTACTATGGTCACAAGAATAAGCAGCTTGAACTTTCCGAGACACAGTTCTATCCAACCAAGGAGCAGAAGTCAACCACTTACGGAGATGATGTGCTATATACAGGAAGCACCTACGGCTGCGGCACCATGCATGGCTGGAATGGAAAAACATCGGTGATGTTTGAGAATGTACGCTCAAGAACATATACCCTTGCGGCGGCAGGACCTCTCCGTACGATTATCGAGACGGTTAACAAGGGGTGGAAAATCTCTCCAGAGTCAAAGCCTGTGGATGTTCGCACACGTTACATTCTCTATGCTGGTCACAGAGATGTTTTAGTAGATGTGAAGTTTTCGAGAAATGTAGGAGATCTTAGCCTTTCTACAGGTGTCACAGATATAGTAGGTTCAGAATCCTATTCCGACAAGTCTGGAATCCGTGCTTGCTGGGGTAGGGCATTAGCAGGAAACAATCCGAAGGTATACGATGAACATACAGTTGGTCTTGCCGTTTGTATTCCAAAGCAATATTACAAAGGCGATTCTCATTTCACAAATGGAAAAGAGAAGAATCCCGACCAAGCATATGTTGCCCTCTTAGGAACCAAAAGCGATCGCCTACATTATTGGTTCTCTGCCACCTGCGATATAGAAAGCTTTGGATTCCCTGACAGCAAAGCCTGGTTCTCACATCTTGCTGATTGGAAGGAAGATGTTATGAATCCAGTAAAAATATCTATTGCTAAGGGTAAGTAAGTCAGTTGCTTCACTCGTATTTTTTAATTAAGGCAAGATAAATCCCCTTTTCAATTACGAATATAAAAATCTTTTTACAAACGAACGAATGGAATCTGTTTTTTCTTACATCATCGGCCTTGGTGCCGCAGTAATGATGCCTGTCATCTTCACAATTCTCGGAGTTTGCATCGGTATCAAGTTTTCAAAGGCCCTAAAGAGTGGTCTCTATGTCGGAGTTGGTTTCGTTGGTCTTAGTGTTATCACCGCCTTGCTCACCAGCTCCCTTGGTCCTGCCCTTTCAAAGGTGGTGGAGATATATGGCTTGGAACTTCAGGTGTTTGACATGGGATGGCCAGCAGCTGCTTCTGTGGCTTACAACACCCTTGTTGGTTCTTTCATAATCCCTGTCTGCCTTGGTGTTAACCTCGTGTTGTTGCTCCTTGGTTGTACCCGCACCGTAAACATCGACCTTTGGAACTATTGGCATTTCGCATTCATCGGAGCTGTTGTGTATTTTATGACAGATTCTGTTGCTTGGGGATTCTTTGCAGCAATCATCTGCTATATCGTTACACTTGTGCTTGCAGACCTAACTGCGAAGAAGTTCCAGATGTTCTATCCAGGAATGGAGGGAATCTCTATCCCTCAGCCTTTCTGTCAAGGTTTCATGCCTTTCGCAGTTGTAATCAACAAAGGTCTTGACTATGTCCCTGGTATCAATAAGGTTCATATTGACTCCGAGGGAATGAAAAAGAAGTTCGGACTTTTTGGAGAACCACTCTTCCTTGGCGTTATCATTGGAATCATTATTGGTTGCCTCGCCTGCAAAGACACTGACGAGATGATAAATAACATCCCTGCTACCCTCGGACTTGGAATAAAGATGGGAGCAGTTATGGAGCTTATTCCTCGCATCACCAGCCTTTTCATTGAAGGTCTTAAACCAATCTCTGACGCTACAAGAGAACTTATTGCAAAGAAGTTCGGTGCTGACAAGGAGTTGTATATTGGTATGTCTCCAGCACTTGTAATTGGTCATCCAACAACACTCGTTGTTTCACTCCTCCTTATCCCTGTAACCCTCGTGCTTGCAGTCGTACTCCCTGGCAATCAGTTCCTTCCACTTGCTTCCCTTGCCGGAATGTTCTACGTCTTTGTGATGATTCTCCCATATACAAACGGAAATGTGTTGCGCTCCTTCATCGTAGGACTTGTGGTGATTGCCTTAGGACTTTACTTTGTAACTCTTATGGCAGGTGATTTCACCTCTGCAGCCCATAGTGTCGCTGTTGCTCATCCAGAAGATGCTTCCGTTGCTGTGCCATCTGGTTTCCAGGCCGGTGCTCTTGATTTCGCGTCAAGTCCGCTCTCAACACTTATCTATGTTTGCTGCAAGTATCTGAACTATATCGGTGCAGCTATCCTTACCCTCCTCACCGCAGCTCTTGTTGTATGGAATAGGAAGCGCATATCAAAGAAATAAATCTTAGCATTTTAGTACTTTACTGCACGATTTTAGCAAATACACTTTTCGCAATAATAACCCTTTTTATAAAAAAATAGAGAAATGAAGAAACTTTTTATTTTAGCAGCAATGGCACTCTGTGGGTTGAATGCATCCGCTCAGCAGAATGTGCGATTCCAGACAGCTTGCCATCCTCGTGATGTTATGCATTACGACACACAGACACTCCGTGAGCGCTTCGTAATGGAGAAGGTGATGGCTGCAGACGAGATTAACCTCACTTATTCACAGTATGACCGTTTCATCTTTGGAGGCGCAATGCCAGTAAACAAAGAACTGAAGCTTGAGAACTTCACAGCTCTCGGACTTTCTGTTGACAAAACCATCAAGGAACCATATTTCCTCTACAACAGAGAGATGGGAATCGTTAACTGCGGACTTGGAGAAGGCTCTGTAATTGTAGACGGTAAGGAATATGTCTTAGGTCCTAAGGAAGCACTCTATGTAGGTCGAGGACATATGCAGGATAAGAAAGGCACATGGATAGACTGCAACAAGAATGTTGTATTCCGTTCAAAGGATGCCAAGAACCCAGCAAAGTTCTACATCAATTCAGCAACTGCACATAAGCACTACAAGACACAGTGGGTGACCCTTGATGGAAGAAAAGGCTCTCTGAAGGCAGCTATCTGGGGGCCAGTAGGAACAAAGGAAGAGGCTAATGGTCGTACGATATATAAGCTTATTGTTCGCGATGCATTGGAAGAAGGTCCTTGCCAGCTTCAGATGGGACTTACCCAGCTCGAGCCAGGAGCCGTTTGGAATACCATGCCTCCTCACACCCACGGTCGCCGCATAGAGGCTTACTATTACTTCAACCTCCCAGAGGGACAGACAATTTCTCACGTGATGGGTGAGCCTCAGGAGACACGTAATGTGTGGCTGCACAATGAGATGGCTATCATGAGTCCAGAGTGGTCAATTCACGCTGCCTCAGGTACTTACTACTACACCTTTATCTGGGGTATGGCAGGTGAGAACCTTGAGTATAACGACAAGGATGTGGTTCCTGTAATCGATATCAGATAACATCTCAAGAAGAACCTTATCCCAAAATCTCCCGAAAAATTATTCGGTATAGATAAAAAATACATAAAGAAAAAAGGCTTAACAAGAAAATATTATTGTTTCTTGAAAAGCCTTTTTCTTTTATTCAGACAAGTGATGCCTTGTTTTCTATGATCCAGAGTTTACTACTGGCTGAGCAGGCTCATCAGCGCAAAGCACCACGAGGAGGTTGCTTACCATTGCCGCCTTCTTCTCTTCGTCAAGTCTTACAACACCCTCTTCAGAGATTTTGTCGATAGCCATTTTCACCATTGATACCGCTCCCTCAACAATCTTCTCGCGAGCCGTGATGATGGCAGCTGCTTGCTGACGGCGAAGCATTACGGCAGCAATCTCTGGAGCATAAGCAAGGTAATTTATTCTTGCCTCTACCACCTCCAGACCAGCCATGTCAAGTCGCTCGTTGAGCTTCTGTGTGAGAACTTCGTTAATCTCTGCACTTCCATCACGAAGTGTGATCTCTTTTGAATCCGCCTCGTTGTCGTAAGCGTAAAGTCCTGCAACCTCTCGAAGGGCGGAGTCGCTCTGAATGGAGACGAAATGTTCAAACTTATTCATGCGAGCAGCTGTTGTGCTTCCTGTAGTTGCAGCCACCTCTGTATCGATATCGAAGATTGCCTTATAGGTGTCCTTTAGTTTCCATACAACCACAAGTCCGATGAGAATCGGATTTCCCGTTTTGTCGTTCACCTTGATTGGTTCTGCATTGAGGTTTCTTGCCCTGAGACTCACCTTCTTAGGAGAAAGGAAGGGGTTCATCCAGTAGAATCCCACTTTTCTAAATGTTCCGATATATTTTCCAAAGAACGTGATTACCTTCGCCTCATTTGGCTCCAACATAGAGAATCCGCAAGAAACGATAATGGCAACGAGCATTAACACTATTGATGTGACAATCTCGCACGCAAACGGCTCGTTGTTGTTTTCCTTCATGATTCCAATCACAAAGATGTATACAGCACCAGCATACATCAGCAAGTTCACCAAGAGCATAAGGAACCCATTCAATGTCCAACCCTTAAATTCAAATTCACCTGATTGATAGTTCTTTTCCATAATAGTTAGTATTATTTTTTGTTTTCGTTTTTCTTTTGCCTCTTCTTTAATTATTCCTTGTTTGTTACAAATAGCTTCAACAAAGGAAGTTTTCATTCATCTGTACATTAGACGTTACAAAGATAACAATAACTACATACATAAACAAGAAAAATCAACTTTTTTAACAAAAAGCCTACAATCATGTTATATCTTTCAAGCAAATACTGCCATTCTACCACCTATTTAAATAAAAAGCGAGGATATAATTCTTTTTTTTTACCTTTTTTCTTTGTTTTTCGCCTAATTTACATTATCTTTGCAAAGATTTTCAAGACTATGTTGTTGCTCTCGATGACAAATTGTTTGCAACTCACCCGATAAATTACGAATACTAACTATAAAAACCAAAAATCAGAAAATGAAAAGAACACTCGTTGGAATCATTTTGTCGCTTTTGACATTATGTCTCTATGCACAAGAGAAACTGCCGTATCAAGACGTTACGCTCACACCAGAACAACGTGCAGAAGATCTTATAAAACGATTGACCTTCGACGAGAAAGTAAGCCTGATGATGGACGAGTCTCCTGCAATTCCACGTCTCGGCATTCCAAGTTTCCAATGGTGGAATGAGGCACTTCATGGAGTGGGCAGAAACGGCTTCACCACCGTGTTCCCAATCACCATGGCAATGGCAGCCTCTTTTGACGATCAGCTTCTCTATCGCTGCTTTGATGCTGTTAGCGATGAAGCGAGAATAAAGAACGTTCAGGCAAAGTCAAAGAACGAGATGAACCGCTACCAATGCCTTTCTTTCTGGACACCGAACATAAACATTTTCCGCGACCCTCGATGGGGTAGAGGACAAGAGACCTATGGTGAAGACCCATATCTTACTACACGCATGGGACTTGCCGTTGTGAATGGTCTTCAAGGTCCAAAGGATTCAAAATACAAGAAGCTCCTTGCTTGTGCAAAGCATTTTGCAGTGCACTCTGGACCAGAATGGAATCGCCACACATTCAATATCGAGAATCTTCCAGAGCGCGACCTTTGGGAGACATACCTTCCTGCTTTCAAGTCACTTGTTCAAGAAGGAAACGTTGCAGAGGTTATGTGCGCCTACCAGAGAATCGATGGCGACCCTTGCTGCGGAAACAAACGCTACCTCCAGCGCATTCTCCGCGATGAATGGGGCTTCAACGGAATTGTTGTCAGCGACTGTGGAGCTATTCGTGACTTCTACATGAAAAACTGCCACGCCGTTTCTCCTACAGCCAGCATAGCAGCAGGAACAGCAGTTATTGCAGGCACAGACGTTGAATGCGGCTCTGTCTATAAGAACCTTCCTAAGGCGTTGAAGAACGGTGAGGTGACCATGGAAGCCATCGACCGCTCGTTGAAGCGCCTGTTGATAGGCCGAATCCTCCTCGGCGACCTCGACCCCCAATCTCTCGTTCCTTGGACAAAGGTTCCTCATGATCGCCTCTGTTCAAAAGAACACAATGCCCTCGCCTACAAAATGGCTCAGGAGAGTATGGTTCTTCTCCATAACAGAAACAACATCCTTCCATTGAAGAAAGACGGCATTGACCTCGTTGTTATTGGTCCGAATGCAGCAGATAGCGTGATGCAATGGGGTAACTACAGCGGTTATCCTACCCACACCGTAACCATTCTTCAGGGCATTCAGAAGAAGCTCGAAGGAAGAGGAAAGGTGCGCTATGTAGGAGGCAGCGGACTTGTCAGCAATCTTGTGAAGATAAGTCGTTTTGGAAATCTCACCACTCCTTCTGGTGAGAAAGGCATGGCAGTGGAGTATTGGAATAACACGAAGAAAGAAGGTACACCTGTTGCTCGGAATATACATAAAAGTCCAATAACCCTTAACAACGGCGGCAACACCGTCTTCGCCCCAGGCGTTTCTCTCGATCAGTTCACTGGTTGCTACAAGGCCGTCTTCTCACCCCAACAGGAAGAAGACGTGAATTTCGAGGTCGAGGCAGACGATGGCTATCGCGTAATCATCAATGGCGATACCCTCCGCGACCGCTTCCGCCAAGCTCATGGCGTTCAGAAATGGAAGAAAGCATATCATGTGAAGCCAGGAGAGAAATACGATATCCAGATAGATTATATCCAAGAGTTCGGAATGGCGCACATGCATTTCGACGTCTTTGCTCAGCAGGAAAAGACCACCGATGCCATTCTCTCTGAAGTGGGTAATGCCGATTACGTTGTCTTCGTTGGCGGAATCTCCCCAAGCCTTGAAGGTGAGGAAATGAAAGTAGATGCTTATGGCTTCAAGGGCGGAGATAGAACAGATATTCAGTTGCCTGAGTGCCAACGCAACCTCATCAAAGCCCTTCACGATGCAGGTAAGAAGGTTATCTACGTAAACTGCTCTGGCTCTGCAATAGCACTTGTTCCTGAGATGGAAAACAGCGAAGCAATACTTCAGGCGTGGTATTCTGGCGAGCGAGGTGGCGACGCTGCTGCCGACGTGCTCTTTGGCGACTATAACCCTTCCGGAAAGTTGCCAGTGACATTCTATCGTTCAGTTTCCGACCTTCCAGACTTCCTCGATTACACAATGACAAACCGCACCTACCGCTACTTTAATGGCGAACCGCTATGGGCATTCGGTTACGGTCTTAGCTACACCTCCTTCTCTTTCGGTAAGTTGAACTACAAAGACGGCAAGCTTACCGTAGAGGTTAAGAACACAGGTAAGCGAGATGGTGATGAGGTTGTGCAGGTGTATATCCGGAGATGTGCAGACGTGAAAGGTCCAAAGAAATCGCTTAGAGCCTTCCAGCGCGTATCTCTGAAAGCTGGTGAGACGAAGAGTGTTTCCTTAGATCTTCCACTCAGCTCTTTCGAGGTATGGGATGAAACCACAAACACCATGTCTGTTGTTCCTGGCAAATACGAGATTTTGGTAGGCAATAGCAGTCGTGATTGCGACCTCAAGAAGATAAATATTAATCTCAATATTTAATCCTCTAAACATGCCGAGTGATTCTTTGCTCCCCTTGCAGGTAGGCTTTTTCACAAAATACAGAGTGAAGAATCTCTCTATTAGCGAGAAAAAACTATAATAATAATCATAAAACAAAAAATGACAGAACAAATTCAGAAAAGACTCAACGACTCTCCCGCCATGCGTTGGACAGCGTTGGTACTTGTGGCATCAATGATGTTCTTCGCCTACATGTTCGTAGACTTGATGTCACCAATTCAGGCTCTCATTGAAAGCCAGCGAGGATGGACTCCTGATGTGTTCGGAACCTATGCCGCATCAGAGTATATCCTGAACGTTTGCGGTTTCCTAATCATTGCCGGTGTCATACTCGACAAGACCGGAATCCGCTTCACCGGAGAACTGTCAGCGTCGTTGATGCTGATAGGAGCAGTGATCAAGTTCATTGGCATTACCGACTGGTTTCAGACAACCGCATTTGCCGAGTGGCTGAACTCTTGGTGGGTTGCTCTTCCTGCAAGTGCGAAGATGGCATCCTTCGGCTTTATGATCTTCGGCTGCGGCTGCGAGATGGCAGGTACAACCGTTTCAAAGGCAATCGCAAAGTGGTTTAAGGGAAAGGAGATGGCACTTGCCATGGGACTTGAGATGGCAATTGCCCGCGTTGGTGTGTTTGCCATTTTCTCCATTTCTCCAATTATTGCCGACAGCTTCGGAAGCATCGTAGCTCCAGTAGCTTTCTGCACCGTACTCATCTTCATTGGTCTCATCACCTACACCGTCTTCACCTTCATGGACAAGAAGCTCGACGAGCAGATAGGCGCAACAGAAGAAGAAAGCAGCGACGAAGAATTCAAGTTCAGCGACCTTGGAAAGATTCTCACCTCAAGAGTCTTCTGGGTGGTTGCACTCCTCTGCGTGCTCTACTACTCAGCCATCTTCCCATTCCAGCGCTACGGAGCAAACATGCTTCAGTGCAACCTCGACGGTATCTCTGCAGAAGCTGCATCAAACATCTTCCGCTGGTTCCCTATTGGCGCAGCGGTGATCACTCCATTCCTTGGAAATTTCCTTGACCGCAAAGGACGTGGTGCAACAATGCTCATGGGAGGCGCACTCCTTCTCATCTGCTGTCACCTCATCTTCGCCTTCGTGCTTCCAGAGACAAAGAGTGCCGTTCTTGCATATTCAACAATTGTGCTTCTCGGCATCTCCTTCGCCTTGGTTCCTGCCGCTCTTTGGCCAAGTGTACCTAAGATTATCGACGAGAAGATTCTTGGTAGTGCCTACTGCCTGATTTTCTGGGTTCAGAATATTGGTCTTTGCTTTGTTCCTAAGCTCATCGGAAACCTCCTTACCTCCACCAATGCCGACAATCCAGCCGTCATAGCTGCTAAGGCATCAGGAGCCGATTTTATTCCTTACGACTATACCGTTCCACTCGTTGTCTTTGCCTGCTTTGGCGTAGCCGCTTTGGTGATTGCCATCTATCTCAAGGCAATCGACAAGAAATGCGGTTACGGTCTTGAGGAACCAAACATCAAGTAATGTGAGTAGAAATTTACTAACATGCTTCTTGTTTCTATAAGAAATATTCAAATCTCTGGTGGTGATTGAAATCCCTCCATCACCACCTTTTACAAAAAAATATTAATAAAATAAATCAATTATGTTTGAAGGACAGCCAAAAGGTCTTTGGGCTTTAGCCCTTGCCAACACTGGTGAGCGCTTCGGCTATTACACCATGCTCGCCGTATTCCTACTTTATCTGCAGGCGAACTTCGGCTATGAAGCTGGACTCGCAAGTGGTATATACTCCACCTTCCTTATGATGGTCTATTTTCTACCGATTATCGGTGGTGTGGCTGCTGACAAGTTCGGCTTCGGAAAGATGGTTACTACGGGTATAATAATTATGTTCGTAGGTTATCTACTCCTCTCTGTGCCTCTCGGAGGCGACCTCTTCGCCGCTCTTGTGATGGGAGCTGCCTTGATACTCGTAAGTCTTGGCACAGGACTTTTCAAGGGGAATCTACAGGTAATGGTAGGTCGTCTGTATGACTATCCAGAGTTTTCAAATAAGCGTGACGCAGGCTTCAGCCTTTTCTATATGGCTATCAACATCGGCGCGATGTTTGCGCCTACGGCAGCCATAGAAATTATGAACTGGTCACAGACAAACCTTGGAGTCTCTGAGGCGGACTCATACCATTTCGCTTTTGCCGTGGCGTGTGTGAGCCTTGTTGTTTCTATACTGATCTATTATTTCACTGCACCTACTTACCGCCACGTCTTGGCTGGAGAGAAGAAGAGCTCAGGAAAGAAAGAGGAACACGCTGTTCAGGAATTGTCAGAGTCAGAGACGAAAGAGCGTATCGTATGCCTCTTGCTCGTCTTTGCTGTAGTGATATTCTTCTGGATGGCATTCCACCAGAATGGCAATACGCTGACGCTTTTCGCACGTGACTATACGCAAACAACGTCAGAAGGCATGCAGAGCATGGCGTTCGATGTTACAAACCTCGTGGCATGTATCTTTATCGTTTACGCTCTTTTCAGCATTTTCCAGAGTAAGACAGCTAAAGGCAAAGGCATTGGAGCAGGAATATTACTCCTTGCAGTAATCTTCCTCGGATATAAATACTCTACGCTCGAAGGTGTCGTAGACGTTAAGGCTCCGATTTTCCAGCAGTTCAACCCTTGCTATGTTGTTGCGCTCACTCCGGTTAGCGTGGCTCTCTTCTCTTGGCTTAACCGTAAGGGCAAAGAGCCGAAGAGCCCAGTGAAAATCGGGCTTGGAATGATTGTTGCGGCGGCAGCCTTCTGCCTCATGATAGCTGGTTCTACAGGACTTCTTAACCCAATCGATCAGGCTGATGCCATAGCTGCGGGCGAAACACCGGAACGTGTAAGTGCAAACCTCCTCATCACAACATATCTAGTCTTAACTTTTGCTGAGCTTCTCCTCTCGCCTATAGGCATAAGCTTCGTATCGAAAGTAGCTCCACCGAAGTATGCTGGTCTTATGATGGGTCTTTGGTTTGGTGCTACAGCCATTGGCAACCAACTTGTGATGATACCGGGACTTCTTTGGGGCGCAAATGTATCTCTTCCTGCAATATGGGGTACCCTGGCGGGCATCTGTCTACTTAGCGCACTGTTTATCTTCTCTATCATCAAGAAGCTCAACAAAGTGTCTTAGTGCCTTGCTCTTTCTTTTGTAAGAGAAGATTCCGACACACACAGTCATAGAAAAATCTCGATACAATAATCCATGCCTTCCGGAATGCCACAAGTAATTCTGGAAGGTTCTTTTTTTTGTGTGGGTGTGATGTTATGCTGGATATTTATTTTTCTACTACCTGAAATGTTAAAAAAGTATCATGTATATAGAAAAAAGCGGGTTGCATCTGAAAATTGCTGTTTTGAAATGGTTTAAAATAAAAATGGGACAGCGCTCTGTCCCAATCTTTGTTAACCTTAAATCTAATACTATG
>SAMEA3663036__coassemble_111_pt1 | contig 38556 bp, 30 predicted proteins | sample SAMEA3663036__metabat2_high_PE_014 | metagenome-assembled genome bin SAMEA3663036 (sample SAMEA3663036) | pig gut metagenome | biome: pig gut; feature: pig-associated habitat; material: faeces | place: France | collected 2012
ATGACAACATCTCGTCTGACATCATTGAGTCTGACTATGGAATCTTCAAGTCGAAGAAGTCACCAAACAAGCTGTATGGTATTACTCCTTTCGTGCTGTTGATTCCGCTATATCCAAAACTCGTGAACAAATCTGTTACTGATACATTTAATTTCAAAGAGCGCTTAGTGAATGTTAAACTTAAGGACGTTGATTCTTGGGCAACCAAGAACATGTCCACAAACTGGGTTACAGAACGAACCAAGATATTCAGAAAAGCTATCTGAATTTGGAACGGTTAACTGGACACCCTATCAAATTATATATACTTCCCAAGTAAGATGATGGTTTACATATAAAAAAAATAAAAAGCTTGATATACCTTTTGTGGTACTAGAAAAATACGCTACCTCTGCCATAAAATATTGATTGTAAGCAAAATTTCAAAGGTGCATTGCATACAGAAAATAAAACAATCAAAACGGAACCTTGAAGGAGAGCATATTCCTAATGATTATACGATAACCCCCACCAAATTTACCGTAAATATTTTGTTGTTATAGCACAAAAAGCGGCTAACAAGCGGCTAACAAGCGGCTAATTAGCCTTGAATAAAGAGTGATTTTTCTGACCGCTTTTATTTTGGTATTGCTTCTGTATATAGACGGTACTTGTTGTATAATTGCTTGTGTACCAGTGGTATATTTAATATATAAATCGCAAATCTTGTGTTTTTAGCTATTTGAAAGATGCAGATAGTCGATAGTGCTTTTCTCTCCCATTTTGCGTTGTTTGTGACCTTTATCTTTTTACGATAAGGTGTTCTCAATATAGTCATAATTCTTCTGTTTTGACTTGGGGGGTATCTGGGCAGTTAATATTTCGGAATTTGTGAAATGACCTTTTTGAGCTTTCATGCTTGTAATAAGATTGAATCGTAATTTATGTTAAATACTTATATTTTATTTTGATTTCTATAAACATTTTGTATATTTTGCAAAAGAAACATATGTTATGCCAAATTCTCGCAGCACACCTACTTAAGAAGAGATTTTTTCAACCCTTGATACAAAACTAAAAACTACACAATATGAAAAAAGCTCTACTCCTGTTCCTTCTCAGTTTCTTGGCGTTTGAGATTGCATTTGCTGCTCCTCGCAGTTTTAAGCAGGCGAAGGCGATTGCTACAAAACAAGCAGCTACATTCGGTATCTCTAAACCACAACTGTCTTCACCAAACTTCGCTCCTGCCTTAGAGCAAGAGGTTGACGGTTAACCATATTACCTCTTCAACAACGGAGGCAACAAAGGCTTTGTAATCGTTTCGGGAGACGACAGACTGCCAGAGGTTCTTGGCTATGCTACAAAGGGAGTGCTCTCTTCCAAAGAGATGCCTGTGCAGCTGAAATCTCTTCTCGATGCATTTAAAAAGAGGTATGGAGAACTCATTGGTGACGATGTGAAAATGGAGCGCGCAATGGCTGAACGTCGTGCTCTTGCTGAGTCACGCACTTCTGCAAATGTTGCAGTCAGTCCGTTGCTTGGAAACATAGAATGGGATCAGGATTCTCCTTATTATGACATGTGCCCAGCAGTTGGTAAAGACCATTCTTTAACTGGCTGTGTAGCAACGGCAATGGCGCAGATAATAAAATATCACAAATATCCGGAAAAACTTCAAGCAGATATTCCGGCTTATGTGAAAGGTGGCTTTTCTTTGGAGGCTATAGCAGCTTCTTCTGCTCCTGCTTACGACTATGCCAACATGCTTGATAATTATTATAAGACAACATACACTGCAGAGCAAGCTTCTGCTGTTGCAACGCTTATGAAGCACTGTGGATATTCTGTTCAGATGGAGTACTCGTTGCAAGGGTCGGGCGCAATAGCTGTCAACGCTCGCTGGTCCTGCTTTCTGTAATTATTTCGGATACGATGAGAATACTGTGACCTATGTTACAAGGAGAACTCATTCTCTTGCTGAATGGTGCGCTATAATTGACCATGAACTTGTAAACAACCGACCGATTTTTTACAATGGATTCACACTGTCGATTAGTGGTCATGCCTTTGTCTGTGATGGAGCAGATGGCAACGGCTTCTACCATATCAACTGGGGATGGAGTGGATACTCCAACGGATATTTTGACATCACTCTGTTAAATTGTGATGAGCCAGAGACCACAACAGGAAACGATGGCTTTAATTATAATGCTGGTATGGTGATCGGCATAAAGCCAAAGACAAAAGAAGGACCTGCGCCTTTGGTAAAAGGAAAAGATATCATAACATATATAAGCTCCGTTTCTCTTTCAAAGAAGAATCGTAACAATGCTGAAGAAACATTCCAAGGAAATGTAATAACGGATTGCTACAATTTTTCCCACAAAACATTTACTGGTTGGGTAGCTTTAGCTGTTAAGGAAGGTGATGTTTTTAAACTTGTTTCTAACAAGTCACCCCAAATTTCCTTGAAAGCAATGACTATGGCTGGTGAATACAGCGGAGTCAAAAATATAAATCTGTCTTTCGACCATAAATTCCCTGTCGGCACCACAAAGGTGTATCTGGTTTATGGCAAGGGAGAAAATATAATAAATACTTGTGACAAGGGAAATGAAAATTGTTTCTATGTCAATGCAACAGAAACAACTGCAGATTTCTCAAATGCCTATAAACTCTCTGCAACTCTTTCTGCTGGTGAGCTTTACACTGGAGAAGAAAATGATTTTACCCTTTCAATCAGTAATGCAGGACCAGAGGATTATATTGACTTAGTGTTTGTATACATTTCAAACTCAGAGACAAAACCAACTTCCTGGAACACTTGGTTTAATGTTACAGCACCAGGAAACAACGGAACCGCAACCCGAAAAATCTCTTTTACTCCTTCTGACATTGGCGATTTCTATATCTGGGTGAACGATGTCGATGGAAATCCTATTATTTCTGCACAGTAGTTTACTGTCCAGAAGAATGCAAAGCCAGTATTCGTACTCCTTTCTGCTAATACAAACGCAATGACAGACAGATTTGAGACAAAGAATGCAAATTATGGGGCATACCATTTCAAAGCACCAAAGACATACGATGATACTGCTACTTTCACATACACTCTAAAGAATGTCGGTGAAACTGCGAACTGCAATTATAAACTGACTTTCTGCAACGTATACGGAGATGGAAACATCAAGACTGTTAAAGAAACAGTGAACATCGCTACTGGTGAGACTAAGGAAATCACGGTTTCTGCATCTCCTTCGGAAATAAACGATAGGTTCATTTCTTGTGAGCTGAAAATTCATGATGGAAGTAGCTATGTAGACCCTATGTTTGCTGAAACAATAGAGAATTTTGTTTTAGACAATCTTTATGATGGTGGTGAAAAAAATGGCAGAGTAACTTTTGTCCCGAAGTCCTATAGAGCTTTGTATGTTCCAGAGACCACTCCTCTTGCAACAAATCAGGGCATTGGAAGCAACTATTGGGCAACCTTCAGCAACCAGTCTGCTGACACAGAGATTGGTGTTCCATCTGGTCAGAGCGATGTTACTCTCTACAACGTGAAAGTAAAGAATGGTCAGATGACGCTTACTCCACGCGAAGGCGACTATGCCTTCAAAGTTGCAAAGGGTGATGCAGTACTCATAAAGGCAGATGGTGGAAATGTACGACTTGAAAACCTTGGCACAGAGAATAGCTTGTCTGTTCAAAACAACACCGACCTTGTTGCCACTCCTGCTGAAGCTCACTCCATCAAAGCTGCAGAGGGAAATATCTTCTATCGTCTGACATACGGTAATATGACTAACAAGACGAATCTCGGCTTCCATATTGCTGTTGCCACTGTTTCTGGAACACAATACACAGACGGTTCATGGATAAACGCAACGCCAGGAAAGGGGTATCTCAACATTGCAAAGTCTGACGCAACGCCTTCTGCTATCTCCTCTCCATCAAAAGCTTTCATCTTTGACGATGATGATATCTCAACTGCCATCGAGGGTGTCTTTGTTCCTGAGAGTAGTCAGTCTGGAGAGAATACCAATGAGCTCATCAATAACCTCCAAGGTCAGCAGGTGAAAACACTTGGTAAGGGTCTCTACATAAAGAACAACAAGAAGATTATCGTAAAATAAAACTGATCATGTTTATGAAGAAAAAATATTTAGTGCCTGAGATGAAGGCTCATGAGATAAACGTCAGCACGAGAATCCTGTCAGAGTCCGCACTGCCGTATTATGACGACAAGGTTGTTGACTTCGACAACAACGAGGTGCTGCTGTAGAAAACTGACATAGTTATAATATAAAGGAGATTATCATTTCTCGCTCGTAAATATCGCGGTAGAATGATATTCTCCTTTTTTTTGCCACATATGATTGAAGATATCTACGCCGTTGACTCATCAACATTATAAGCAGGCATAATCTATCGCTTTCTGCTTTTCGCGTTCAATCTTAGAAAGTTTTAGGCACAACCTATTTATATATGTGCTTTTATAAACTTTTTCATCTAATAATTTGGTGATATCATTTAATTTCCCTAACTTTGCACCAACAAAAATGAGGAAACGATTATGATAATAAATGTTGCAAATCCGATTTATGACGCGGTGTTCAAATACCTTATGGAGGACAATCGTGTTGCAAAGACAGTACTTTCTGCTCTTCTGAAGCGTGAAGTCACTGAGGTTGAGATGCGTAAGCATGAATATACCAACGGCACTCGTGACAAGATTTCGATGTTTCGCATTGACTTCGGCGCAAAAGTCCGTCAGGATGATGGCAGCTTGAACCTTGTGCTTATAGAACTTCAGAAGACATGGCTTGAGACGGAGACATTGCGCTTCCGCCAGTATCTTGGCACGCAATATTCCAACCCAGACAATATTCTCAAGGACAACAATCAAAATGACTATGGCATCCCGATGATAACCGTATATTTGCTCGGTCATCGCGTTGGCGAAATTGAAGAGCCAGTGCTTTATGTAAGGCATAAGTCTTACAACTATGAGGGTGTTGAGGTTACAAAGGGAATGCCTGACCCATTTGTAGAGAGTCTTGTTCATGATAGCATAATCATCCAGATTCCTCTTCTCCGTGGACGTGTAAACAATCGTCTTGAAAAAGTATTGAGTGTGTTCGATCAGACAAACAAGGCTGGTCAGAACCGTCAGGTGTTGAGAATTGATGATGAGATATATAAAGGAGATGTAGAGATGGAGTACATCCTTCATCGCCTTCTTGCTGCCGCTTCTAACTCGAATTTGCGTCAAGACATGAATGTGGAGGATGAGTATTTCTCTGCTATTGAGAGTCGTGACACAGCCATAATGAAGCGAGATCAGAGAATTGCTGAACAAGATGCTCAGTTAGAGGAGCAATCCGCTCAGTTAGAGGAGCAATCCGCTCAGTTAGAGGAGCAATCCGCTCAGTTAGAGGAGCAGTCCGCTCAGTTAGAGGAGCAGTCCGCTCAGTTGGAGGAGCAACGCGCCTCATTACTTGTTTCTGCCAAGGCAATGAAGTCTGCAGGAATAAGCGAGGAACAGATAGCTGCAATGACAAAAATTGACATAGAAGAAATAAAGCGCTTGTAAATGGTGTAAATGGACTGGCATTGCCAGTATTCTATATTGAACAAATAAGAAGGTCAGCTACAGGAAAGTATTCAGTGGTTGACCTTCGATTTTTATGCCATTATTATAAGCTATTTTGCAATTTTTTATTTCTTGGTTTAAGCAATTACTCAGTTTCCTCCATAAGCGAGCTTCTGGCATAAAAAAACCTCGTAAGTGACACTTACGAGGAATGATTCAGCGGGTGCCCGCAGGGACTCGAACCCTGGACATTCAGAACCACAATCTGACGCTCTAACCAACTGAACTACGGGCACCATGTTGGCGTGTTGAGAAGTATTTCTCAAAAGCGAGTGCAAAGGTACTACTTTTTTCTTAAACCACCAAATTTTTTGCGACTTTTTTTTCTTTCTGACGGAAATTTGACTGGTAAAAGCCTAAGAAAAGGTAAAATTTGCTGTTTTAGTATGCTCGCGATAAGAATATGGGCTATCTGTTAATATTACAGGAAAACCTTTTTCTTCGACAAATTCCTTCCGCTTTATTTTTCCCTATAGCCTTCCTTTTGGAGTAATCGTGATGAGTGACAAGAATCTCTTCTTATCTGACATGTCCCTTTGTTACCTTCCTTTTGGAGTAAGCGTGATGAGTGGCACGAGCATCTCCTCCATGGAAATGCCTCCATGCTGGAATGTGTCCTTGTAGTAAGACACATAGTAGTTGTAGTTGTTTGGATAAGCAAAGAATGCATCTCCCGTGGCGAAGATATACGATGAAGAGATATTCGGTGAAGGCAGTTGTGCTTCTGCAGGGTCTTTAATTGTAAAGACATCCTTTGCCTGACAGTTGAGGTTTTTCCCTACCTTATATCTAAGGTTCGTATTTGTATTTCTATCACCGATAATCTTCACTGGTGTAGAGGTGCGGATTGAGCCATGGTCGGTGGTTATTATGATCCTGCATGGAATCTGAGCTAATGAGCGGAACAGTTCTGCGAGAACAGAATGTCTGAACCAGGAAAGCGAGATAGAACGGTATGCCGATTCGTTGTTTGCCAATTCTCTCACCATCTTCGACTCCGTTCTTGCATGAGATAGCATATCAATGAAGTTCACCACAAGCACGTTCAGGTCATTCTTCCTAAGAGTGGTAAGACGGTCGAGGAAAGCCTCCGCCCCCTTTGAGTCGTTTATCTTATGGTAAGAGAATGTATCGTGCCTGCGGAATCGCTCTATCTGCGTACGTATCAACGGTTCCTCGTTGAGGTTCTTGCCCTCCTCGCTGTCCTCATCTACCCATAGCTCTGGGAACATCTTCTCAATCTTGTTTGGCATCAGTCCAGAGAAGATTGCGTTCCTTGCATACTGTGTTGCAGTAGGTAGAATACTTATATATGTCTCTTCATCGATATTAAACGCATCTGAAACTTCAGAAGAGATCACCCTCCACTGGTCGTATCTCAGATTGTCTATCACAACGAAGAACAACGGTACGTCAATACTATCAATGGTAGGGAACACTTTTTCTCGGAAGATGTCTGGCGAGAGCATAGGTCTTTGGTCATGTTTCATGAATGTCTGTGGCTTCACCCATGCCATGTAGTTATTCTTTATGAACTTTGCGAAAGAATTGTTTGCCTCCGACTTCTGCATGGCGAGCATATCCTGCATCTGCGACTCTGTTTCCGCAAGTGTCAGCTCCCATTTCACGAGCTTATGATACATCTCCACCCAGTCTTCTAATGTGCGACATTCGTTTATTTGCATGGAGAGTTGAGTGAAAGACTGCTGATACTGGCTCTGTGTAACCTCAGAGACGATCTCTTTTCTGTGGATATGTTTCTTCAAGGTAAGGAGAATCTGTGACGGGTTCACAGGCTTTATGAGATAATCAGCAATCTGCTGTCCGATAGCCTGATCCATGATTTGCTCCTCCTCTGATTTTGTTACCATTACAACGGGCGTCTGCGGTTGAATCTCTTTTATTTTCTGAAGAGTCTCCAGTCCGCTGATTCCCGGCATCATCTCGTCGAGGAGTATAAGGTCAAAGACCTCCTGTTGGCATTTCTCTATGGCGTCGGTACCGTTAGAAACGGTCACGACGTCATAGTTTTTCTTTTCAAGGAATATAAGATGGGCGCGAAGCATTTCAATCTCATCGTCTACCCATAACAGTTTTGCGTTTGTCATGATGTTTGTTTTTATGGATACCTACTTAGAATCCATCAAACTCAAAGTATTCATCATCGTCTTCTGCTGTCGATGTCTTTGACGGATTATCCTGTGAGGTTTTCTTTGCTTCAGAAGCTTTTTTAGTCTCAGAATTTTTCTTTGTCTCAGTAGCCTTCTTTGGTTCAGAAGACTTTTTGTTCTCAGCACTCTTCTTTACCTCAGCAGTCTTTTTGGATTCAGTAGTCTTCTTTGGTTCGGAAACAGTCTTCGCTGGAGAAATTGGTTTTTCTGTTGCCTCAGGAACTTCTGTGGATGTTTCTGGAGTAATTGGAATTTCCGTAGCCTTTGGATTTGTTACAGGTTTTTCCTGTGTTTCTGGTGCTTCTGGGAATTCCATGAAATCCGGAGTTGTTATTTCCTCAGAATTCTCAAAGTCCTCAGAATTCTCAAAGTCCTGAAAATCTGTTGTTTCCTGACTCTCCTGACCCTCTTGTGTCTCCTCCTGCTCTTGAGCCTCCTTTGTACTTATCCTTTCTGGGTCATACTGCTCTGGTGTCACCTGCAGTTCATTAAGAATATTCTTGTTGAACTCGAATCTGTCCTTAGCAATATTCTTCTCATAGAACTCATCGTAGTCGTTATAGCTCAAGTATTTTCCGAGCAACTCAAGGTTTTTCTCGCTAATCACGAGTCCACGACTTCCAGTAGCCAACTGTTTCACTCTTGAGTTTTCATACAAGCTGCGAGCATATACAAGTGCTTCGTTGTGGTTTAGGAAGCCTTTGATCACGATTCTGTGCATTCCCTGGAAATCCTCTATGGCTATGTCGAAGTTTCTTACCAAATAGTTTGAGAAATTATGCTTTGCAATCTCATAGAGCAGTAGGTTTTCTGGATTCCCTTTGCCCTCTGCCCGCAATGAGTCAGGGTTGTAAGTAAGCAGGAAGACATGGTTCTCGTCTGTGTTTACTACGAAAGCATGCTCAGTGGTGTCGTTCTCGTTTTCCGTGAGCACGTTACGGTAGTTCCATACATCTGAGATGTCAAAGCGAGTTGCTTTCAAAGTCCTACCTTGATTTACACCATTGATAATCATTCCTGCAATCGTTGCCACTTCACTCTTTGGAAAATCCTTCACAACACGGTTCATGGCATCAAGACACGCCTCAGTATCTCCCTGACTGAGCCTTGACAATCCGTTTACGAACAGGAACTTATCTCTGTGAGCACCCTCAGGGTATCTTTCCTCTGAAATCTTGTAGTTTCTTGCTACGGTGCTGACATTATCTTCCTTGAAAGCGAGATAAGTGTCAGCATATAGTGAGTCTTCACGGTGAACGCCATAACGAGCATTCTCCTCGTAGTATGGGTCGAGAATCTGCTTTGTCATGGCAGCCTCTGGAAATTGCTCCTTCAGTGCAGTTTTGTATTCGTTTGCTTTCAACGTGTTACCCTTTCTTGCAGCTATGAGATAGAGGTAGTAGTACACCTCATCGTTCTTCGTGAACTCTGGGCATTCACGGTTCAGACGAAGAAGCATTTTCTCCGACATCTGCATGTTGTCTAACTTGTCAAGGAATATCTTCCCTGCATTGAAGAGCGATTCGTGGATAATGGCATTAGAGGCAGTCAACTGCTCCTCTGTGAACGGAATCTGCGCAAGGTAGTACTCCCGTTTGTGAGGGTCGAGAGCAGAAGAATCGTTCTTCTCCTTTGCTTTCTCCTCAACATCTGTTTCAGTAGCAATGCTATCTGTTGACAGCTCCTCTGGCTCTGTTTCCTCCGTCATAGAAGCCACCACAGTTTTGTTACTTCTCTGCCAGTCGTCAGCATTCTCACGCTTTCCCCAAGTTCTCTGGAAGGTCTGCTTTCCCTGCTGCACAGCCATTGGATTGTAGAAATACCATGTTGACGAACTTCCCGGAACCTGCGGTTTCTGAACCTGCGGCTGCTGGCTTTGAGTATTTTGATTAGGGTTGTTGGCAGCATTTTTCTGTGCCTGCTTGTCGAGTTCAGCAAGTCGTTCCTCCTTCTCCTTTTTCTTTAATGCCTGTATTATTCTGTCTATCACCTCATTGCGTGATTTCTCGTCCATACGTGCTAACGTCTGGAGAGAATCCTGAAGGAATATATTGTCGGTATGTGGAGCAAGTTCGTCAAGAGCTTTTGCACGGTAAGAAAGCTCCTGATAATCTTTTCGCTCCTTGTCGAGCAAGCCAATTGCCTCACCATAGCAACGGCGAGCATCACCAAACCGCTCCTTTGCCCAGTAAAGGTCACCAAGGTGAAGAAGAAGCACACCTCGCTCTACGGTCTGCTGTGTAGCCTTCTTGTTTCCCTCCTCATAAGCATAGATAGCCTTCATGGTGTCTCGCTCAGCGAGATAGATGTTTCCTATTGCGTAATACACCTGATCGAGGAAATCATTGTTTTTGTCGGAACGTGCCATGCTACGCAGACGGCGGATCTTTGATTTTGCCTGACTGCTTGACATTACCTCCGTCATCGCTATCCTCGCATGGAACTCCAATTCGTAAGGAGGATTTTGACGTAACACCTTCTTGAACGCCTTGTAAGCCTCTCCATTTCTCCCTTGAGCGGCAAGGATTTGTCCGAGCAAATAATACTCCCTTGCCCTCTGTACTGCCCTCATTTCGTGCTTAATAACCTTTCTGAGGTATTTCTCTGCCTCCTTCATATCTCCAGTGTGGAGATAATAGTCAGCGAGTGTATAGTCCCATTCCTTTCTTGCCCTCCAGTCAATGCTATCTCGCTGCATGTTCCTGATAACATCCTCTGCGTCATAGAGCCAGTCCTGCTCTATATAGCATTTTGCCAACCACGCCCTTGCCTTTCCGTGAATGGCAGGTTGTGTCCTGTATAGTCGTGACATATAAGAGAATGTTGCTGCCGCTTCGTCGAAAGAACCCTTATAGAATTGTGAACGACCCATGAGCATCCACGCCTTCCAGAGGAAAGGGTTGTATTCCTTTCTGTTCAGCCATTCAATATCCCTTTCCGTTTTCCTTCTTGACTTATTCCACTCAGGTCTTTTCTTTATGGAATGCAGCTTTATTGCCTTCTGAGCTTTTGTGATAGCCGTTTCGTATTGACTTTCACCGATTTTCCTGCTTTCCTTGTTTCCAATGGTGTATAGTGGCAAGAGTTCAGTGTAGTTGTCCTTGTTCCCTTTCTCTTTCTGCAGAGAAGCATCTATGTATGCTACGGAACCGTTGTAATAAGTGTTGTATCGTGCATTGAAACTATGCCACCATCTTGACATGCCAGTGTTCTTCTGCGTAGAGCAAGAAGAGGCTGCACTTAGCAGAAGAACCGCTAAGAGAAGAAAGATGATATGGTGGTGAGTCCTTTTCATAGAAAAGAAAATTGGGGTGATTTACGTTTTTGGGAGTCAATTACAAATGGGGTGCGCAATTTGCAAATGGTAAACTTAGAAGTAATGGGGGATTAAGTGTATTAATATATGCTTGTTCTTTTTATCCCTCTAAGAGAGCAATGAGCTCGTCTTTCAGACAGTTTGGGATATTCACGTTCCGGAGTATGAGGCTGCGATTCCATCCTGCCACATCTCCAGGCTGCAGAGTGTACATGACTTCTGAGAACTCCTCAATCTCCTCGTCAGAATAACTGTCTGATGGACGTCCAGCATATTTGTCGAGATTTTCATCGTCATAGTACTCTATCTCCTTCACGGCAGCCTCTAACATACAATCTTGTTCGCAGCGAGCATCATCTCCAGAGCAAGTAGCACAGGAGGGTTCTGCATTCACCACCACATCTCCTTTATCGCGAGAGAGGAGTCCGATGGCAGCCGCAATCACGGCAAGAACAATTAAAGCAATTAAGAGCACTAACATAAACCCTATTGTTTAAGAATTGAAGGAAGATTTTTCTCTGCATCAAATGTGTGAACTCAGTGGGCTGGGGTAGGGAAGATGGCTTCCCTTTACTCCTGCTCCTCGATTTCGAATCCCGCCTTTTTCAGGTCGTCCCAGAAATGCGGGTATGATTTCGAGACCACTTCTGGATTTGCGATTGTTAGCGGACCAAGAATTACCGACATTGGAGCAATCGCCATTGCCATACGATGGTCATCGTATGTCTGCACGGCAGAACCCTCTTCTGGCTCACAGCGTTCTCCATCCCATCTTAGTTCAGAATCGTTATAGTCGTGTATGATATATCCTAACCTCTTCATCTCCGTCTTCATTGCCTCAATACGGTCTGTCTCTTTAATCTTCAGAGATGCTAAACCGCGGAAATGGAACTGCAGGTTGCAGGCGAGACAAGTGGCGATAAGAGTCTGTGCAAGGTCAGGCTGGTGAGTGAAGTCGAAGTCCAAACGAGGAACAATGCGGTCGTGACATTCGAGTGTGACCTCTGTAGGCACTAATGGTGTGCGAGTTCCGAATGTTGTGTGCACACCTAACATTGAGAAGATATACTTCACCTGACTGTCGCCCTGACGTGAAGAGTCCATCAATCCGTTTAGCACCACCTTGCTATTCTCGCTGCAGTACATTGCCATCATCTGATACCAGTAAGAAGAGGCGCTCCAGTCGTTCTCAATGTAATACTCCCTCTGTCGGTAAGGGACCGGCTGAACAGAAATGGAGTCAACTCCCGACCAGTCTGCCTCAGCACCGAAGTCTCTCATTGTGCAGAGTGTAAGGTCGATATATGGTCGTGAGACGATATTTCCCTCCAAGGTCAGCTGGAGACCATTTTCAAGAGCCGGACCAATCATCAGCAGTGCGGAGATATACTGTGAGCTCACATTACCAAATATAGCCAACTCGCCGCCCTTCAGCCGCTTTCCTTTTATACGGAGAGGAGGGTAACCGTCCTCACCCACGTATTCTATCTCCGCACCGAGATGTCGTAGCGCATCTACGAGCGTCTTTATTGGTCTGTGCTTCATGCGCTCCGTGCCAGTAAGCACATGTTCGTGTCCAGGAAGTATGCTTAGGTATGCTGTCATGAACCTCATGGCAGTTCCTGCCGCCTTGATGTTTATCTCCTCAGGCATCTCCTTGAGAGCAGAGACAATCACATCGGTATCGTCACAGTCAGAGAGATTCTCTGGCAAGAGGATCTCCTTTCCTGCCATCTCAGCCGCCATGGCACTTATCACGAGTGCTCTATTGCTGATGCTTTTCGATGCTGGGAGAGTGATCTCTGTATTTATGCTGTTTGGTGCTTTAACGATATATTTCATTAGCTGTATATTTCTTGAAAACTACATTATTCTTACTTTTCTTCCGCATTCATAGGCTTTAGTCCCAGGTCAGCAGCCTTTTTCAGCAGCAGCTGCATGAGCGGTTCCCGTTCATTTGGCACGACATTGTCGAGAACGGCATTCTTCAAAGCCTCCTTTAGTCTTCCCACCTCCTGCGACGGCTTCAGATTGAACATCTGCATAATCTCGTTGCCGTCAATAACCGGTTGTAGGAGACGTTTGAAATCACGTTCCTTAAGGTCCACAAGTTTTTCGCGCACCATGCGAAAATTCTCTAAGAACTGACGTTTGCGCACTTCGTTCTTGCTTGTGATATCCCCCTCACAGAGAGTCATGAGGTCATCGATATCGTCTCCCGCATCGTTTATCAGTCGTCTGACAGCACTGTCTGTAACCACCTCATCTGCAATTACGATAGGCCTCATGTGCAAGTCAACTAATTTCTGCACGTATTTCATCTTCATGTCTAACGGAAGCTTCAGTCTTCTGAACAACTCAGGAACCATTTTTGCCCCGATGAAATTATGGTTATGGAAGGTCCATCCCTGTTGCCCCTCCCAACGCTTAGACTTTGGTTTCCCGATGTCGTGGAGTAGGGCAGCCCATCTCAGCCAGAGGTTGTCGGAATGCTTTGCCACATTATCTAAGACCTCTAAAGTATGGTAGAAATTGTTCTTGTGCGCCCTACCATCAGGTCCTTTTTCTACAATGTCAAGGTTTGCCAATTCTGGAAGAATCAGCTGTAGCAGTCCGCAGCGGTGAAGGTCTATGAATCCCTTTGACGGAGTTGGAGTGCGCAAGATTTTGTTTAGCTCCTCCTGAATACGTTCCCCAGAGATAATCTTTATCCTCTCCCGATTTCTTTCGAGAGCCGCAAAAGTCTCGCTGTCAATGAAGAAGTTCAGCTGAGTGGCGAACCGGATGCAGCGAAGCATGCGTAGCGGATCGTCTGAGAAAGTGATATCAGGGTCGAGCGGAGTGCGGATAATGCCGTCCTCCATGTCGTAGATTCCATCGAAAGGGTCCACGAGCTCCCCGAACCTTTCTCTGTTCAGGCAGATGGCGAGAGCGTTTATGGTGAAGTCCCTTCTGTTTTGGTCGTCTGCGAGCGTACCATCCTCAACGATAGGTTTTCTGGAGTCTCTCTGATAGCTTTCCTTTCTTGCCCCCACAAACTCCACCTCTATCTCTTTCCCGCCTTTCTGACGGAACTTCACCTGTGCCGTACCAAAGTTCTTGAATACAGAGAGGAACGCCTTCCTTCCTAATTTCTCTTTCAATGCCTGTGCCACGGCTATTCCGCTTCCCACAACAACCACATCAATGTCGTTAGAAGGTCTTTGCAGGAAGATGTCCCTGACATATCCACCAACCACATAGCATTCCACTCCGAGTTCGTCGGCAGTGTCTCCTATCAGTCGAAAGATTGGGGTGTCGAGTATTTCGTATAGTTCGTCGTCAGAATATAGTTGCATTTCAAGTATGCTTTGTATATAGAATTATTCCCTTCGTGAAGAATTGATGTTTGGAAGAGTGCAGAGTCTCTCTCTGGCTGCTTCCCGTCTATTCTCTCACGATGGGAAAAAGAATGAAAAGTCGTCTTGCGGTAGAATCTCCCGCAAGGGCACCATTACAAACGGTCGCTCCTTCATCAGCGGATGCGGAATGGTGAGCGTATCTGTTGATATGGAGAGTGAGTCGTAGAGGAGTATGTCTATGTCAATGATTCGATCATGGTATACACCTCCCACGCTTTTCTCTTCTCGCCCCATTCTTCGCTCAATATGCTGAGTGACGGCAAGGAGTTCAAAAGGTTCGAGAACAGTCTCGATACAAACGGCAGCATTCAGGAAGCCGTTATCACTTTGAAAGCCCCACGGTTCGGTAGCAAGGAAAGAGGAAACTCTAATCACCTTCCCAGCACACTCCTCAAGGAGTGTTATTGCCTTTAGGAGGTTCCCCTCCTTGTTGTCGAGGTTTGAGCCTATTCCGAGATACACGATGTGCGTTTCAGTCCCTTCTCCGTTCTCATTTACTTTCTTCCCAACGAGGAAAGTATTCTCTTCTGTACTCTTAGTCATTGATTATGAGCATAGCGTCTCCGAAGCATCCGAATTGGTATCCGTTCTCGAGAGCGAGCTTATATCCCTGCCATACGAGCTCGTATCCACCGAATGCAGCCACGTTCATGAGTAGTGTTGACATTGGATGATAGAAGTTTGCGAGCATACAGTTAGAAAATCCGAAGTCGTAAGGGGGGAAGATGAACTTATTTGTCCAGCCATCGAAAGGCTTCAGCAAGCCGTCGGTACCCACTGAGCTTTCGGTTGCTTTAGACACACTTGTTCCAACCACACAAACACGGTGCCCATCAAGCTTTGCTTTGTTTGCTCTGTCGCATGTCTCCTGACTGATGAACATCTGCTCGGAGTCCATCTTATGCTTTGTAAGATCTTCAACCTCAATGTCGTTGAAGTTTCCGAGTCCGCAATGGAGAGTGATGAATTCACTGTGCACACCAGCTATCTCCAAGCGCTTCATCATCTCACGAGTGAAATGGAGACCGGTGGCAGGAGCCGTAACTGCACCCTCGTTTTTTGCGAACACACACTGGAAGTCATCCATGTCATCAGCGGTCACTGGTCGCTCACGGTTTCCGTTCTGATCGGCATCAATGATGTATCGTGGCAGAGGAGCCTCTCCGAGTGCAAAGAGCTCTCGTTTGAATTCATCGTGCTGACAGTCGTACAAGAATCGTAGCGTACGCCCACGACTTGTTGTGTTGTCAATAACCTCAGCAACCATTGTTCCCGAGTCGTCAAAGAACAATTTGTTCCCTATTCGGATTTTTCTCGCAGGTTCCACGAGCACATCCCAAAGTCGCATCTCCTGATTCAATTCCCTGAGCAGGAAGACCTCAATCTTTGCATCTGTCTTCTCCTTTGTTCCATAGAGTCTTGCCGGGAACACCCTGGTGTCGTTGAAGATAAAGATATCTCCCTCGTCGAAATAGTCAGTAATGTCTGTAATGCGTAGGAATTCAGGGTTCTTATTCTTGTCGGTGATGACATTCCCATCATAGTCTTTTTTGTACATGTCGATGGTCTGCGATTTCTTATGGAGCACCATGAGACGTGAGCGGTCAGGACGTTTTACGGAAAAGACGGCATCTCCGAATCCCTTATGTTCTTCAGTATGAGGATAGAGAGCAATCTGCTCTGCTGGCAATTTGAACTTGAATTGAGACAGTTTCATTATTTTTGTTTTATTTCGGAATGTTTCTTGTTTTCGTTGTTGTTTTGGTTTGTTTCAGATTTTTTCTTGTTCGATGAAGATGCAGTCTTACGGCGAGGCTTTTGCCGCTTTCCGCCACCATTGTCGTTCTGCACGTAAGGCTCTACTTCCTGACGCTCAAACCACTCATGGAATTCATCGAACGTCATGCAGTCGGCAAGGGAGACATCTCCTGACTTCGTGCGGCACAAGGCAGTGAGGAACGCTCCACTTCCCACAGCTTCTCCAAGGTCTCGAGCAAGCGAGCGAATATATGTTCCTTTTCCGCATACCACTCTAATCTTCAACACTTTCTCCCTTTCGTCGAAGTCTAAAAGTTCTATTTCATGTATCACTACTGGCTTCGCTTCGAGAACCACCTCATGCCCTTTTCTTCCGAGCTCGTAAGCACGTTTTCCGTTCACGTTACAAGCACTAAAGACCGGTGGCACTTGCATAATCTCCCCAGTAAATTTCTGGAGCACCTGCTCTATTAGCTCTTTGGTTACGTGATTCTTTGGAAATGTTCTATTCACGGTGTATTCCCGGTCGTAGGAGTCTGTTGTTGCTCCGAACTGCAGTGTTGCAACATACTCTTTGGTATGTTTCTGCAGTTCCTCAATGAGCTTTGTCTTCTTTCCTGTGCAGAGCACAAGCACTCCCGTGGCGAGAGGGTCGAGTGTTCCTGCGTGTCCTATCTTCACTCTTTTAATGCCTAAGCGCTTTGACACCACAAATCGTATGTGTGCCAAGGCTCCGAAGCTTGAGATGCCGTAAGGTTTGTTTATATATATAAATTCGCCTTCCTGAAAATTCACTACTGTTGTTTTTTTTCTTGTGAAATGAAAATTTTTTTTTTATTTATATCTACTCCTATCCATTATAGACATAACAGAGTACCTGCATTCCTAAAAGTAAGCAATAAAAAGCAAAGTAATTGAGTTTAGACTTCTTAACGAATGCTATCATCCACTTGCAGGCAAGACAACCGCTTATAAAGGCTGCCAAGAAACCTACTATCACTGCTTCCATAGGAAGTGCCGTCTCTGCGCTATGAGAAGCGAGATATTCTGCTGACGGGAAGAAGAGGTGTTTGAGGTCTATGAGTGCTGCACCAAGAATAGGTGGTATCACCATTATAAATGAGAACTGCGCTAACTTCTCTTTTGAGTTTCCTAAGAGGAGACCAGTAGCGATTGTGGAGCCAGAACGAGAGAGTCCTGGAAGTACTGCTGCTGCCTGTGCAATTCCTATGATGAATGCGTGGAGCGGTGAAATCTTCTCCTTCTCTTTTGGACGATAAAAATGTGACAAGAAGAGAAGAACCGAGGTTACGAGAAGGCAGTAGCCCACTACTGTGAGCACATTTCCCTCGAACAACGCCTCTACATCGTCTTTGAAGAACAGTCCTACTATTCCGACAGGGATCATAGAGATGAGTATGTTCAGTGCATAACGCTTCTCGTCGTTCCAAACAGGTCGGAAGATACCAACCACCAACCATTCTATCTCTTTCCAGAGAATCACGAGTGTTGAGAGAACTGTTGCGACATGCACAAGGATATCGAATGCCAATCCTCCTGCCTCTGCCTCTGGTCCGAGTAATGCTTTACCTATTTCGAGATGTCCGCTGGAACTTACAGGAAGGTATTCTGTTAGTCCCTGAACAATGCCTAATATCAATGCTTGTAGCCAATCCATTTCTTTTCGATGTTATTCTTTTTCTATTGAATGTTTGTTCGTAGATTGTTTGTTCGTAGACGAAATTCGGAATTTCTGTTTTCGGAGTTGAGCGTAATGCTTGCTCCCCCCAAAAAGTTATTCCTCTGTTTGATTCTCGTTATCTGTCTTTGGTTTACGTATAATTGCGTATATGATGGAGACAAATCCGATGAGTGTTACGATTGGTGCCACTTTTATATGCCTTGCGTCAAAGATTGATGGGTCGTACATCTCTGTTGTTGACTCCCCTCCACTCATGAGGATAAATCCAATCAAAACGATAGCAATTCCTGCAATAAGAGCAATGAAATTACCCTTACCGAATGCAAAATTTTTCTTGTCCATGAATATTTTCTCTTGATGATTTTTTTATGTCTTGAAAATGAATAGCCAGCGCAATGCATATTGAAAGTGCCAGCACCTAAATTTTAAAATATAACGTTCTGACACTGAAAATTATTGTGCCAAGGATGGAAAATTCTGTTTTTCACCCTTAAAATTTTCTTTTTTTTTAGTGAGTATTAATTTTTTTTGCGCACCTACTTGATGTGGCTATATCTTGTATAAATCTCCAGCTTTCATGCGTAGGAACTTGTTCACAGAAAGCCATGAGCAGAAGGTGGTTAGGAACAGACCGAAGATGAGTACGCTGCCGGCTGTTATTCCCAACACCCAGTAGTCTGCCACAACGAGTATTCCTGGTTCGAACGTGTAGAAGGCATAGAACCCTCCAGCAAGAACAGCATTGGCTATGATTGCTGCTGAGATGCCTTCAAAAAGAGCGAGCCGCAGGAATGGCCATCTTATGAACGACCATGAAGCGCCTACTAACTTCATTGTGTGTATTGTGAACCTTCTTGCGAAAATTCCAAGTCGCACCGTGTTGTTTATAAGAGAGAAAGAGATAAACGCCAATAAAGCGGCAAGCACTAAGAGCACTATGCTAATCTTACGAATGTTCTCGTTAACCATATCCATGAGGTCCTTCTGGTAGACAATGTCTGTAATCCTATGGTCGGAACGCAGTTTCTTTGATATCCATCGCAGCGAATCAGAATTGGCATAGTCTGCCTTTAGCTGCATTTCTATGCTACCAACAAAGGGGTTGCCACCGAGAAACTCTGTAGGGTCGGCTCCCATCGCTTGAATATGCTCTTTCAGTGCCTGCTCCGGACTTATGAACGTTGTGTGCGAGACGAAACGCTCCTTCAGCAACTTTTTGCTCATGTTTTTCGACTCCGAGAGACTGACATCGTCTGTGAGCATCAAAGTTACTGTAAGGTTTTCCTTTACATAGCTTGAGAGATTGCGTGCAGTAAGCACCGTAAACACCACTGCTCCTAACAGTATAAGCACCAAAGAAGTGCTTATGCACAATGTGATAACTTGCAGACGCCCATGCCTGCGTGACTTATGTTTTTTTGCCATCCGTGATTTATCTTTTCTTACCAAAAGGGCATAACAACCCAAATTTCGTGCAAAGTAAATAATTTTTCTGCATATATACAAGCAATTAACCCTTTTTAACCAAGAATAGTCTCTTTCTCTGGTCATGGGTTGCTAACTCGTTATATCTCGCAATAATTCTCTGTAACTCGCAATATCTCTCGTTTCTTGTTTATATAAAAATAAGGTGATAACTTTGCATTTGAAACCTGATAGCTATCCATTCTCAGCACCCAAAAGCCATTTCAATGCTTGTTAGCCGTTTGTTAGCCGCTTGTTAGCCGCTTGTTCGCCGCTTGTTAGCTTACCTCTGTGCTAATTCGATTAATGATTAAGTTAAATGTATTTGGAAAATTACGGTGTGAATCTTGAACGCACCTTCAGCCCCAGTGCAGAAGTGTCTTCCTCATTGCTGTTATGTTCGTTCCTTTCGTCTCCTATTCTCGTCTGCAGAAAATGGGAGGAACTTGGGAGGAACATGGGAGGAACTTGGGAGGAACAATCCGCATGTGCGGACGGGCTTTTTTGAGAAACGGTGCCCGTCTCCGATTTTCAAGGACAAAGTTACTCATTTTTTCTCATCGGCAAAGGTTTGTCCTGAAAGTTTGTTGCTTCTGTCCTGAATATTGATTTTTTAGGGACGATACAGATTATTGAATGTGGAGAGAGACAAACCGTATGCAAAGGTGCTTTTATGTATTTGAGATTTGAGACAATTGAGACAAATTAGACAAATGAGGAGATAATTGAGATTTGAGATAATTGAGGTTTGTCTTTTCTGTTTTTTTTCATTCTGTTTGAAATACTCAGTTTTTAACAAATATTTGCAACAACAAAAGGTGTCTCATTAACATTTAAATCAAGAATCCGTAACCTCGATAAAGAAAAATTGGAAATTTTTAATAAAATATTTGGTGAATAAAGATTTATTTAGTAATTTTGCACTCGAAATACAAGAAGTGAGAGGAATAGGAGCACCTTCATGACAGAGATGGGGAGTTAAATTGCCCACATACAGAGAGATGTCACATACGCTTGCTTTTCTTGTAATTAATATTATATGCACATTATACTATATGTACATATATAATAATGAAGTCGATAAAAAAACTTGCAACATAAATTTAAATTCAACTTCGTTTATATTACTTTAGTTATTAACCAAAAAAAAGATTATGAGAAAAAGCATTTTTACTCGTTTCTTTGCAGCTAAGTACGCAATGGCTGGACTTCTCCTTTTTGGAGGAATCGCAGCTTCATTTGCTATGAAGGCAGCAATTTCTGCAGCAGTAGCTGAAGAGTTGGTAGCAACTGCAATCACTCCAGATCCTGCCGCTTCTGTAGAAAAGCATCTTCAGTCTCTCAAGACTATTGATGTTACTTTTGATGCTCCAATCAGCAAAGTTACCAGCTATGTAACTTTCAAGAAGCTTGGAGATTATGAAAACTACGAGAACGTAACACTTACTTACAAGGAGAACGTTCTTACAATCACTCTCCACAACGAAGTGTCTGAATATGGCATTTTCGTTCTCTCAATCCCACAGGGAACTGTAGCAACAGCTGACGGAAAGGTTAATGAGAGCATTGACGTGATGTACCACATCGGTTCTTTCGAGCCAACAGCTGTTTACCCAACACAAGACAAGACACTCGAGTCTCTCAAGGAGGTTACAGTGTTCATGTCTGGTCGTGTAGGTGGTGTTCTCGAAGGTGCTAAGCTCAACGTTTACAAGGATGGTGACAAGGAGGTTGCTTACACAACAGCAACAATCGACTACCTCAACACCAACGCAAACGAGGCTACTATCACACTCGCTGAAGAGGTTACAGAGTACGGCAAGTACACAATCGAGGTACCTGCAGGCGTTATCTTCGACAAGTACTACAATGGTGAGGACCCAATGATGACAGGTGCTCAGGGCAATGACGCTTTCGAGCTCACATATCAGGTAGGCACATTCGAGCCAGTTTCTGTTCTCCCAGCAATGGACGAGCGCGTAGAGTCACTCAAGGAGGTTACTGTCTTCATGACAGACCGCGTAGGTGGTGTCCTTGACGGTGCTAAGCTCAATGTTTACAAGGATGGTGACAAGGAAGCTGCTTACAGAACAGCAACAATCGACATCCTCAACACAAACGCAAGCGAGGCTACTATCACTCTCGACGAGGCAATCACAGAGTACGGACGTTACACAATCGAGGTTCCTGCAAACGTAATCTTCGACAAGTACTTCTCTGGTGAGGACCCACTCATGTCTGGTGCTCAGGGCAACGAGCCATTCGAGCTTATATACAATGTAGGTTTCTTCGAGCCAGTTTCTGTTCTCCCAGCAATGGACGAGCGTGTAGAGGCACTTAAGGAGGTTACTGTCTTCATGACAGACCGCGTAGGTGGTGTTCTTGACGGTGCTAAGCTTAACGTTTACAAGGATGGTGACACTGAAGCTCCTTTCACAACAGCAACAATCGACTTCCTCACATCTGTTGACAACGAGGCTACTATCACACTCGCAGAGCCAGCAACAGAGTACGGACGTTACACAATCGAGGTTCCTGCAGGCGTAATCTTCGACAAGTTCTACAATGGCGAGGACGCAGCTATGACAGGTGCAGCAAGCAACGAAGCATTCGAACTTACATACAACGTAGGTACATTCGAGCCAGTTTCTGTTCTCCCAGCAGAAGAGACTCCAGTATCTTCTCTCAAGGAAGTAACTGTCTTCATGACAGATCGCGTAGGTGGTGTTCTTGATGGTGCTAAGCTCAACGTTTACAAGGATGGTGACAAGGAAGTTCCTTTCACAACAGCAACAATCGACTTCCTCACACCTGTTGACAACGAGGCTATTATCACACTCGCTGATGAGGCTACTGAGTACGGCAAGTACACAATCGAGGTTCCTGCAGGTGTAATCTTCGACAAGTTCTACACTGGTGAGGACGCAGCTATGACTGGTGTAGGAAGCAATGAGGCTTTTGAACTCACATATCAGGTTGGCACATTCGAGCCAGTTTCTGTTATCCCTGCAATGGACGAGCGTGTAGAGTCACTCAAGGAGGTAACTGTCTTCATGTCAGACCGCGTAGGTGGTGTTCTTGATGGTGCTAAACTCAACGTTTACAAGGATGGTGACAAGGAAGTTGCTTACAGAACAGCAACAATCGACATCCTCAACACAAACGCTAACGAGGCTACTATCACTCTCGACGAGGCAATCACAGAGTACGGTACATACACAATCGAGGTTCCTGCAGGCGTAATCTTCGACAAGTTCTACAATGGCGAGGACGGTATGATGTCTGGTGCTACAGGTAATGAGGCATTTGAACTTACATATAAGGTAGGTTTCTTCGAGTCTGTTTCTGTTCTCCCATCAAATGAGAATCCTGTTTCATTCCTCAAGGAGGTAACAGTCTTCATGACCGACCGCGTAGGTGGTGTTCTTGATGGCGCTAAGATCAACGTTTATAAGGACGGTGACACAGAAGTTGCTTACAGAACAGCAACTATCGATATCCTCAACACCAACTCAAACGAGGTTACCATCACTCTCGACGATGAGATTACAGAGTACGGCAAGTACCAGATTGTTATTCCTGCAGGTGTAATCTTCGACAAGTACTACACTGGTGAGGATTCATTCATGTCAGGCGCTACAGGTAACGAGGAAATCGTTCTTGAATATCAAGTTGGCTTCTTCGACTTCGTTTCTGCTATCCCAGCAACAGATAAGCCTGTTAAGTCTCTCAATGAGGTAACAGTCTTCATGACTGACCGTGTAGGTGGTGTTCTTGATGGCGCTAAGATCAACGTTTACAAAGACGGTGACAAGTCAGCTGTTTACAGAACTGCTACTCTCGAGATCCTCAACACTAACGCAAATGAGGTTACTCTCACTCTCAACAAGGAGATTACTGCAAACGGTAAGTACACAATCGAGATCCCTGCAGGTGTAATCTTCGACAAGTACTTCGACGAGATTGATCCATTCATGTCAGGTGCTCAGAGCAACCCAGCAATCGAGCTTACTTACATTGTTGACACAACTGTAGGTATCTCTGGTGTAACAACAGAGGGTGCTGACGAGGCTATCTACAACATCGGTGGTGTTCGTATGCAGAAGGCTGGTAACGGTCTCTACATCATCAACGGTAAGAAGGTAGTTATCAGAAAGAAGTAAATAAATACACCTAATCGACTAACAAGTTGATTAGATACGAAAATAATTAGGGAGGTAAATATCCAGTAACGGATGTTTACCTCCCTTTTTATTTTTGTCTTCTAACAACGGAGTAGAAAAATGATTTGTGAATACTTCAGCAACTTCACTTACTCATATACTTCAGCAACTTCACCAGCCTTTTACTTCATCAACCCCACTTGCTCATTTCATTCACCAACTTTTTACTTCATCAACCCCACTTGCTCATTTCATTCAGCAGCCTACTTTATCTTTCCTTCTCTGTGATTTTCTGCATTACAACGGCACAGGAAGCATCTCCAGTGATGGACATTGTTGTTCGAGCCATATCAATGATTCGGTCGATACCAGCTACCAAAGCAACACCCTCAATAGGTATGTTGGCAGAAGCGAAGACCATTGCCATTAGTGCAAGAGAGCCCCCAGGAATTCCTGGTGTTCCTATTGATGCTATTGTGCAGGAGAGAGCAATGGCAAAGTAATCGCTCATGGAGAGTTCTATTCCGCAGCAATGTGCTATGAATACCGCAGCCGTACCGAGGTAAATGGCAACACCATCCATGTTTATTGTTGCACCGAGAGGAAGCACGAAGCTGCTTATTTTGCTGTTCACTCCTAATCTCTCCACACATCTCTTTGTTACAGGGAGTGTGGCAAGTCCAGAGCTACTGGAGAAGGCGAAGAGCATGGCAGGAATCATTTCCCTGAAAAACCTCAATGGCGACATTCTTCCTATTGCAGCCACAAAGCCACCATAGACAATGATAGCGTGTAGGAGGAAAGAGAAATAGGCAACTCCCATAAGCACTGCGAAAGTTCCAAGCACCTTTGCTCCGTTCTCTGCCACCACGGGGCATACGAGACAGAACACTCCTATGGGAGCCAATGCCATTATGAATCTCAAGATTGTTGTTGTAACCTCATTAGCCGAAACAATGAGTTCTGCAACAGGCTTTGCCTTCTCTCCTGTTTTTATTATTGCCACAGCGATGAACACAGCAATCACGATCACCTGCATCATGGAATTTGTAAGAAGAGGCTCAAGGGCATTTTGTGGGAAGAAGTTCAGAATTTGATCAGAGAGCGTAACGTTCACTGCCTCTGCTGCCTCTCCTGTCTTGAACGACAGTGAAGGATAGTAATTCCCAAATGCAGTAGACACGGTGAGTCCTAAGGTAACGGCAATCAGTGTTGTCACCATGAAATAGAACACTGAGCGTGTTCCGAGTCTTCCCAACGATTTCAAATCGTTCATGGAGATTATGCTGCATACAATGGAGAAGAGCACCAAGGGAACCACTATGAATTTCAGAAGATTTAGAAAAATCTTTCCGAACAAGCGGATATACTCAGTAACGGCTTCTGGCATTCCCTGCAGGAGTATTCCCGCAACAATACCAGCAACGAGAGCAATTGCCACCTGTGTTCCCAAAGATTTGAAATTAATTCTTGACATAGTTTTTCTGTTTGTATTGGTTTGTGTTTCTTTGCTCACTGATATAGTAGGGGTTCCGCTTTCAGTGGTTCCATAAGGTTTTAGGGCGTGTTTATTAGGCTAAAAGTGCGTGTTAATGAGCTCACAGCGGTGTTTTTCGTGAGTCATCAGGGTTGTTTGATATGGTTTCAGGAATGTCTTTCTTGAGATTCTTGAATACAGAAATGCAAGGCACTAAGTGCATGGCGCCTTGCATTTTGTTACCTTCATAACTGCTTATTTCACGATATAAACCGCAAAAGATTTTGCAGGGAGAGAGACAGAGAGAGTAGAGTTAGCGACAGGGACAGAAGACTCTTGTGGAGTTATCAATTCCGGATTTTCGAGTGAGTTCTCAGCATCGAGATTGTCGGAATGTAGTAGCAACTGCTTTGCCGAGCTTAGAGCACTGTTTTTCTTCATTCCCTTGAAGAGAATGTTCAGTTGCTGCGGCTCATCGCCTGTGTTTGCCACCTTCACGATATAAGAGTTAGAGTCTTTGTCGAGCACTGCACTGGCAAAGAGACCGTTTTGGTCGGCATCTCCCGCAACAGATTTTTTGTTCATAGTGAGAGGAAGAACATGAGTGCCACGATAAGTTGCATAGAGTTGCTGAACATAGTAAGATACCGTTTTGAACGACCTCAGGTTATCGTACCAGATAGCATCTGGACGCCATTGCCAACCCTTCACGTGTGCGAAGAGAGGAGCATAGGTTGCCATGTGCACGATATCAGCATTTCGCTCAATTCCCGTCATGTGAGCTGCCTCGTAGAGAGAAGTCTCGAAATGATTCCATTTCTTTCCTGTTCCGTGACATGCATACTCCCCGGCAAACACCTTTGGACCTTTTCTGCCGTAAGAATCATAACGATGTCCGTGGGAGAGGAACCACTGTTCGTTTCGATAGTAATGCTCGTCATAGAGATCCACTTTCAGCTGTTTCATCTTTGGCTGCAGGAGGTCGAAGTCCCATCCCTCAGAATTCGGACCCGTTGTGCCGATTAGCTTCAGCTCTGGGTATGCCTTGCGTATTGCGTCAGAGAATTTCTTCAGACGGTCGGTGAACGCATTGTTTGGTCCGCCGTGTTTCTCATCGTAGTCCCACTGCTCGTTTCCAATGCCAAGGAATTTGAGATTAAATGGCTCTGGGTGTCCCATTTCCGCACGCACTTTTCCCCACTTGCTATCAGCTGGTCCGTTAGCGAACTCCACGAGGTCGAGAGCATCCTGAATATATTCTTCCAGACTATCTACAGGCACATGACAGTTTTTCTCATTGCGAATATCGTTTTGGAACTGACAAGCAAGCCCACAGCTGATTACTGGGAGTGGTTCACAACCGAAGTCCTCGCAAAGTTGGAAGAACTCAAAGAATCCCAAGCCATAAGATTGGTGATAGTCAGGGAAGAGGCGGTGAGGGAAGGTGTTCTCCCAACGATTCTCGTTAAGAGGACGGTTTTCCACTGGTCCGACAGAGTTTTTCCATTGGTAGCGCTGGTCAAGGTCTGTACCCTCCACAATACATCCGCCAGGGAATCGGAACACCCCTGGCTTCATATCTGCCAATGCTTGTGCAAGATCTTTTCTCATTCCGTTTTCACGCCCCTTCCAAGTGTCGGTAGGAAACATAGAGACATGCTCAATATCAATACTGTTTATCTTCTCCCAAGCATCTCGACCCTTCTCCGGTCTCAAGAAGAGTCGTAGGCGAGCGTCAGCCATAGTGAGTGGAGACTCTATGGTGAGAGAATATTTCTTCCATTCCTTTCCCTCGATAACAAGCTGCTGACGTGTGAACTCCTGTCGCTCACCCATAGTGTCGTTGTCTACAAGAAGAACCTCAAGTACGCCCTTGCCACCATTTGGCACGCGTGCCCATAATGAGAAGCGGTATGTTGCCTTTTCCTTTACCGAAATTCCGAAGAACCCTTCGTTCTCAATTCCAGTACGTTTGTGGCGGTGTCCAGGGTCAGAGAGACGCACGTAATGAGGATTCCGTTCAAAAGGTCCGTCATTTCTTACCTCAAACTTTCCGAAGGCAGTCCATCCCATCAGATGTTGTGGAAATTCAAAGGAACGATTTTTCACCATCTCTGCATATAGGCCACCGTCAGCAGCGAAGTTTATGTCTTCAAAAAAAATACCGTACATGGTTGGTTGAATTTCAGCTCCAACCTTCTTTGTGTCAACCACAAAGTCGTTCTCGGCTCCAAGAGAACTGGTAGCCAAAAGCCCCATAGCAAGGGCAGAACAGATTTTTCTAAAGTGTTTCATATTTTTGTTTATAAGGTTATTTTTATTTATTTATGCTTTGGTTTCATTAAGGCAGGGGCTTTTAGGGGTGTTGTATAAGATGACAATTAGCAGGGGTGTTGTTTAAGATGATATTTAGCAGGAGTGTTATTTAAGATGACATTTAGCAGGGGTGTTCTTTCAACCACATTATTTTAAAAGAAGTGTTTCGTGTTAGTTTATTCGAATATTTTTCCAGACCGTCTCCTTTCCCTATCTCTCTGTAACTGTGAGAAGAAATTGAAGATTGCGAAGGTTATAACACCCACCACAATACCGTCGCTGATGCTTCCTACAACCGCCATTACGAGAATTACGAGCACAGAAGGAATTGCCTCCACCGGATTGGTGAGGTTGATGTGTTTTATCGATGCGAACATTTGGAAGCTGACAATGAGTAAGATAGCCCCAGTAACGACAGAAGGAATTGCAAGGAAGATAGGAGAGAAGAACATTGCGGCACAGAAGCAGAGTGCAGTCACCGCTGCCGTTACTCCAGTTCTTCCGCCTTCCGCCACGCCCGCGGCACTCTCAAGGTATGTTGTAGAGGGTGTTGTTCCGAACAATCCGCTGAGGAAAGAGCTTATGGCGTCTACCTGCAGTATTCTTGACATTCTTGTAACACGTCCATTTGGTCGCGCAAGATTACTACTCCCGAGCACACCCATTGTTGTTCCAATAGTGTCGAACATATCAAGGAACAGAATTGAAATCACGCATACGAACATGTCTATGCTGAAAATCTCCTTCGACCATTCCATCTGGCATAAGAGAGGGAGAGGCGACTCTGGCATTCTCATTATGGTATCGTATTTTGTTATTCCCATTGGTATTCCAATAATCGTAGAAATGAGAATGGAGAAGAAGATGGCACCCTTTACCTTGCTAATCATCAGAATTCCAGCCGTAAGAAGACAGAACACGAACAACTGCTTCTCTGGTTCGGAGACAATACCAGCAAGTGAAGTGATTGCCATTTCACTACTTGTCATTCCAACACTCTTGAGACCGAGAGCTGCGAGGAAGAATCCCACACCAACACCGATGGCAGACCTCAGCGATATTGGTATGCATTCAATAATCAGTGTGCGCACACCAGAGAAAGCGAGGAGCATGAAGAGTAGTCCTTCAAGAAGAATTGCCGTCAGTGCGAAATGCCAAGAGTATCCCATTGTTGTGCACATCGTGCCACTAATGAAATAGAGCAGTCCCACTCCAGGAGCCACTGCTAATGGTCGTTTCGCATAGAAAGCCATAAGGAGTGTGCCCACAATGCTCACCAATGCGGTAGCTGTGAACAGTGCCCCTACGGGGAACGAATCTTCCTGTCCTCCCACTCCCACGAATGCCTTTGGAGCGAGAGCGAGAATATAAGCCATCACGATAAACGTACTGAATCCGGCAAAAACCTCTATGTGCAGGGAGTTCTTCCTGCTGTTGAATCCCAAAAGTCTACTTATTCTCTCCATTTCTAACAATGATATTTATGTTTACGAGAATTCCGGCAACAAAAGAAATGAAGGATGCCGAAAGAGGAGTGTGGAACACCGATATGCTTCCTCCGAAGAAAATGCTTATCACTGCGAAAACCCCAATCACCGTGGCTATAATGATATACGACTCCCGTTTCTTCTCTTCTTTTCGAATGGCAGAAACCGTTCTCCATCCCACCATAACAATCATGCAATAGATAACGAGTGTGATGGCTCCAATCACCGCAACAGGTATTGAGCCAATTAGGGCAGCCATCTTCGGGCAGAAGGAAAGCACAATCATTATCATTGCCGTTATGCGTATGAGGTGTGGGTCGCAGATGCGGTTTAGCTGAATGAGTCCCGTTGTCTCGGTATATGTTGTGTTTTGTGGCGCTCCAAAGACGGAAGCCATAATTGATGTCATCCCGTTTGCACCGATTGTTTGAGGTAGTCCGATTGTTTTTAGATAGTCTTTCTTTGTTGTCTCTGAGATTGTGATAAGGTCAGCCACATGCTCACCGATGGTTGTAATGGCAATCGGAATGACGGTGAGAATAACGATGGCAATCATTTCCCTATCCCACCATTCCAACACTCGGAATGCCATAAACTGTTTGTCAAAAGGGAAGTCAAGCCATTTGGCGTCACCCACGAGTGATAGGTCGAAGCCTTCAGTGCCGAGAGCCACCAAGAGTCCTGCGAGGAGTCCGACATTTATTGACATCACTCTGTATCTGCCCTTCAATAAAAGTTCTATTACGAGTATGGCGGCAACAGTCACCGTGCCTGTAAGTATTCCCCCTTTTATGGTGTATAGTGCCGATACGAACAGTTGTATACCAATCACCATAATGAGGGAGCCAACAAGTGCAGGAGGAAGGATTTTTGATATTGTTTTCTGCGAAATAAATTTCAGCATTGCGCTGAAGATGATATATATTACTCCAATCACGAAGCCTCCAAAGAGAGTGTAGCAGAGTGCGAGATCTTCTGGCATTCCCTTTGCCATGCACATTTGTTTCACGAAGAGCATCCCCGTGATTCCTTGCATGGAAGTACTGATATACTGTGGAATTTTTCCGTTTGTGAAGTAATGGTAGAAGAGTGTGCTCAAGCCAGAGAAGAACATAGCTACGGGCACTGGCAGTCCTAAGATCAGGGACGTCAGAATCGTAGCGAAGAAAACGGCTATGAAATGCTGGAAAGACAATCCGTAGCGCATTAGTGATGGCAGATGGCTCGTGTTGTATAGCATAATGAAAAGTTTATTGTTTCGCCTTAAGCACTGTTTCCACGTCAGAGAGTGTTTCGAGCTTGTCGAGTTCTGCAGATACCTTGTCGATGTTCTCAACGATGTTTGTCAGTTGTCGGCAGGCATCGTTTATTGCTTTAATGATTTCCTTGCTATCTTCTGCAGGCATAGGCTTTTCGATTGCCTCCAGAATTTGTGCAAAGCCGTATATTTGGTTTAGTGGAGTGCGAATCTCGTGAGCAAGGTTGTTTGTGTATATTGTCTTCATTCGTGACTGATGCTCTGCAATCTTCTTGGCTTCGTTCAAGAGATCGTTAGTGCGTTGCATTGCCCTGTTCTTCCTTTCGAGAATGAGGAGATGTTTTCTGTGTCGCTCCTTAATACCCCACATAAAGAAAATCATGATTACGCAGATAATCACGCAAAGCGAAAGGAGATTGATGTCCATTCTCGTTTTCAGCAGTTCGTTCTCCGCCTTCAGTTCCGCCACAGTTTGTGCCCCCGTTGTTAGAACGAACACGAGAAATGCTAAGAGCGTTAAAATTGCTCTTTTTGCATTTTTGAATATGTCTTCAAGTTTCTTCATAAGACGTATCTGTTTTTTGTGGAATATACTGTCGCTTGTTACAAAAAGTATTCTTCTTATATATCTTGCTCTACACTTTGTTCCTTCAGTGGAAATGAGAGAAAACGAAGTTGGCATGCAATATTACCTGCAAAGATAAAATATTTTTTGCTGTAATTGCCAATAGTTGTTAAATATTTATATTTATTTAACAAGAAATAGACAAACGTATTTCCCTGTTTTAAGAAAAATGTAAAAAAATCTTTATTTATTTTGTTTTTCAACCAATTTAGACTACCTTTGTATTTTAAAAAACGAATAGACATGGCAGAAAATTATACACGCAGGAAGCGTCAGGCTCCTCAGATAGATACCACCTACGGTCATCTCCCTCCTCAAGCGATAGAGATAGAGCAGGTTGTGCTCGGTGCTTTGCTGATAGATACCGAGGCATTTGGAATAGTCAGTGAGATTCTTTCTCCCGAGACTTTCTATGATTCCCGCCACAAGCTCATCTTCACCGCCATCCGCTCTCTGAACATGAGTGAGCGTCCAACCGACATTCTCACCGTTACAGAAGAGTTGAAGAAGATGGGAGAGTTGGAAAATGCAGGAGGCACGGCATACGTTATGGAGCTCTCCTATATGGTTTCCTCCTCTGCAAACATTGAATATCACAGTCGCATTCTTTCACAGAAGCATACCGCCCGCCAGCTGATCTCTTATGCCAGCGGCATACAGACGAAAGCATTCGATGAGACAGTTGATACCGATGACCTTATGCAGGAAGCAGAAGGTGCACTCTTTGAGCTTTCGCAGAAGAACATGAAGCAGGACTATACACAGATAGACCCTGTTGTGCAGAGGGCATATGAAATATTGCAGAAGGCAGCAGCAAACTCCGGTGGTCTGACGGGAATCCCTTCCGGTCTCGATGACCTTGATGCAGTTACCTCTGGTTGGCAACGTTCCGACCTTGTTATTATTGCTGGTCGACCTGCCATGGGAAAGACCTCCTATGCCCTTTCTGTGGCAAAGAACATTGCCGTTGACTATCGCATTCCGATTGCATTCTTCTCTCTTGAGATGAGCAACGTGCAGCTTGTCAACCGACTAATCTCGAATGTCTGTGAGATTCCAGGCAACAAGATTCTGAACGGTCAGCTAACGGAAGAAGAGTGGGCTCGCCTCGACAAGAACATCAGAAAGCTTGAGGGAGCCCCACTGTTTGTTGACGATACTCCTGGACTTTCTGTCTTTGAGTTGCGCACGAAAGCCCGCCGATTGGTAAAGGAGAAAGGTGTTCAGATAATTATGATCGACTACCTCCAGCTGATGAATGCCAACGGCATGAGGTTCAACTCTCGTCAGGAAGAGGTGTCAACCATCTCCCGCTCCCTAAAAGGCTTAGCGAAGGAGCTCGACATTCCAATACTCGCCCTTTCTCAGTTGAACCGTTCTGTGGAGAGTCGTGGTGACGGAGAGACGAAAGGTCTTGATTCTAAGCGCCCTCAGTTGTCTGACTTGCGAGAGTCTGGTGCCATCGAGCAGGATGCCGATATGGTGCAGTTTGTGCATCGCCCAGAGTACTACCATATCTATGAAGACACAAACGGTAACGACCTCCGCGGTATGGCGCAAATCATCATAGCAAAGCACAGGAAGGGTGCCACAAAAGACGTGCTGCTCTCTTTCCGTGGAGAGTTCACGCGCTTTGCCAATAAGAACGAGCGCAATTCTGGTCCTGTTGGCGGAAATATTGGCGACATGGGAGGCGAGATTCGTGAGAGCTCACTGAACAACGGTTTCGACGATCCATTGATAGGCAGCACCCCTCCTCCTATGGGTCTTGACGATATGCCATATTAACGATATTCCATATTAATGATATGACATATTAATGATATGCCATATTAACATTATGCCGTCTTTATTCACCTTCAGAAGAATATAGGTTTCTTGGCAGTTCAAACAGCTGTTTTCTACTATTTTCTTACTTTTTTCTTGATATTGCTTATAAATTATAAGAAAAACCGAAAGATTTCTTATAATTTATTTGCTTTATTCAAGAATAAGTATTAATTTTGCACTCCGAAAGGTAAAAAGATTCATAGAACATCTGTTTTACATTATTATATATAGTATAACAAGAAAAAACTTACACAAGCAATAAATATCAAATGAGCGAAAGGTTATTTATTTTTGACACCACCCTCCGCGACGGCGAGCAGGTACCAGGATGTCAGTTGAACACAATAGAGAAAATTCAGGTCGCAAAGCAGCTTGAGTCGTTGGGAGTAGACGTCATAGAGGCGGGATTCCCTATCTCCAGTCCAGGCGATTTCAATAGTGTAATAGAAATTAGTAAGGCCGTGACATGGCCAACCATCTGTGCACTCACACGTGCAGTAGAAAAGGATATTGATGTGGCAGCAGAAGCACTTCAATATGCGAAGCATAAGAGAATACATACTGGCATTGGCACTTCTGAAAGCCATATACGCTATAAGTTCAACTCCACTCCAGAGGAGATTATCGAGCGTGCCGTGGCTGCCGTGAAGTATGCGAAGCAGTATGTGGAAGATGTGGAGTTCTATGCGGAGGATGCTGGTCGTACTGACAATGAGTATCTTGCCAGAGTTATTGATGCCGTTACGAAGGCAGGAGCAACTGTTTGCAATATTCCTGACACCACTGGTTTCCGTGTCCCGAACGAGTATCATGAGAAGATAAAGTACCTCTATGAGCATGTTGATGCCTTTGCCGCAGGAAAGGCTATCCTCTCCACCCATTGCCATAACGACCTTGGAATGGCAACAGCAAACACTGTTGCTGGCGTTCTTGGTGGTGCTCGTCAGGTGGAGGTCACCATAAACGGTATTGGCGAACGTGCTGGAAACACATCCCTTGAGGAGGTTGCCATGATTTTCAAGACACACCCTGACCTTGGCATAGAGACAAACATCAACACCACGAAGATATATCCAACCAGTCGCATGGTGAGTTCATTGATGAATATGCCTGTTCAGCCAAACAAGGCTATTGTGGGAAAGAATGCCTTTGCCCACTCTTCTGGAATCCATCAAGATGGAGTCTTGAAGAATGCTTCCACCTATGAGATTATGGACCCAAAGGAAGTGGGTATAGACGACAATGCCATCGTGCTCACCGCACGCTCTGGACGTGCTGCCTTGAAGCACCGACTGAGTGTGAACGGAGTAGAGGTGGAAGGCGAGAAGCTCGATAAGATCTATCAGGATTTCTTGAAGCTTGCAGACAAGAAGAAAGAGGTTACAGACGATGATATCCTCGTTTTGGCAGGAGCCGACCGTGCCAATGCCCACGCCATCAAGCTCGACTTCCTACAGGTCACAACAGGCATGAACCAGAACTCCAAGTGTGTTGCCTCACTCGGACTTGATATCTCTGGTCAGAAGTTTGAGGCATGCTCAACAGGAAATGGTCCGGTAGATGCTGCCATTCGTGCTTTGAAGAAAATCATCCTAAAGGAAATGGTTCTGAAGGAGTTCACCATTCAGGCAATCTCTAAGGGTTCAGACGATGTCGGAAAGGTACACATGCAGGTGGAATACGACAACCATCTCTACTATGGCTTCGGAGCTGACACAGACGTTGTGAAGGCATCAGTAGAAGCATATATCGACTGTATAAACAAATTCAAATAAGCAGCTCCTAAAGGGACTGTTTCATCAATATTCAGAACATAACAGTTTCATTAGGATTCAGAGTGAGGCGTTTTTCTGCTCGGGATTCTGTATGCATAATCAATTTAGTATAAAAAAAGATTTTTAAGGAAACAATGGGAAAAACATTATTCGACAAGATTTGGGACGCTCATGTTGTTCAGAACATTGAAGACGGACCAACACAATTATATATCGACCGTCTCTATGCTCACGAGGTAACCTCGCCACAGGCATTTGACACGCTGAGAGACAAGAATATCAAGGTGTTCCGCCCTGACCATGTGGTGGCAATGCCAGACCATAACACACCTTCCGACCAGCAGGAGAAAATTGACGACCCAGTAGGACGCAAGCAGGTAGAGACACTTGCCGCTAACTGTGCTGAGTTTGGCATCAAGCATTTCGCCATGGGAACAAAAGATAACGGCATCATTCATGTCGTAGGTCCAGAGAAGGCTCTCTCACTCCCAGGCATGACGATTGTATGTGGTGACTCACACACCTCCACACATGGTGCCGTTGGTGCCATCGCCATGGGCATTGGTACCTCAGAGGTTGCTCAGGTGCTCGCCTCACAGTGCATACTACAGTCGAAGCCCAAGACAATGAGGATAAATGTTGAGGGTGTGCTTCCTGAGAAGACCACAGCAAAAGATGTGGCATTGTATATTATGGCTCAGATGACCACCTCTGGAGCTACCGGATATGCAGTGGAATATGCTGGCTCTGCCATTCGCAATATGTCTATGGAAGGTCGACTGACTCTTTCTAACCTCTCTATAGAGATGGGTAGTCGTGCAGGACTCATTGCTCCAGACGAGACCACTTTTGAATACCTCAAGGGTCGCGAGTATGCCCCAAAGGGCGAAGACTGGGAGAAGGCAGTAGAGAAATGGAAGGAGCTGCACAGTGATGCTGATGCTGTTTTCGACAAGGAGGTTACATATCGTGCTGAGGATATTGCTCCTCGCATCACTTACGGCACAAACCCTGGAGCTGGCATTGCCATCGATGAGTGCATTCCAACAACAGAAGGCATGTCAGAAGCAGAGAGGGAACAGTTCCTCTCTATGCTCGACTACATGCAGTTCAAACCTGGGCAGAAACTGGAGGGAACACCTGTTGACTATTGTTTCCTTGGAGCATGTACAAACGGTAGAATAGAAGATTTCCGAGCTTTTGCAAGCGTTGTGAAGGGAAAGAAGAAGGCAGAGAATGTAGTTGCTTGGCTTGTGCCAGGATCATGGGTTGTTCGCCAGCAGATTATTGATGAGGGTATTGACAAGATTCTTCAAGATGCAGGCTTTGAACTCCGTCTACCTTCTTGCTCTGCTTGTCTTGCCATGAACCCTGACAAGGTGCCAGCAGGAAAGCTTGCCATCTCCACCAGCAACCGTAACTTTGTTGGTCGTCAAGGACCTGGTGCGCGTACTGTTCTCGCATCTCCTCTTGTTGTTGCTGCCTCAGCTATAACAGGTGTCATTACTGATCCAAGAAAAATTTAATTTTTTTAATTCTCTCTCTTTATGGCAAAAGAAAAATTCGATATAATACAGTCAACATGCATTCCTATTGCTATAGACAACAATAATACAGACAATATCATCCCTGCCCGTTACCTCGCATTCACCACTCGCGATCCGAAGTTCTATGGCGAGGCGTTCATGCACGACCTCCGCTATGATGCTAACAACGAGCCGATTGCAGACTTTGTTATGAACAAACCAGAATTCTCTGAGGCTCCTCGTAAGGGAGTTCATGAGATCATCGTGGGGGGAAAGAACTGGGGGTCTGGCTCCAGTCGAGAGCATGCCGCATGGGCAATTGCTGGCTATGGCGTGCGTGTGGTTATTAGTTCCTCATTCGCAGACATCCACCGCAACAACCTTCTCAACTGTTTCGTCCTTCCTGTTGTGGTTAGTGAGGCATTCCAGCAGGAGTTGTTCGCCACTATTGCTGCAAATCCTCAGGCAGAGGTGAAGGTAGATGTTCCGAACCAGACCGTTACAAACCTCTCTACGGGTAACAGTGAGCATTTCGATATCAACACATACAAGAAATACTGTCTTGAGAACGCCTATGATGACATCGACTTCCTCTTGTCAAACAAGGAGAAGATAGAGGCGTTTGAAGGAGAAAAATGATAGCGGGTGAAGAATAGAATAGAGATCATGGATTCTACACTCCGTGATGGTGAACAAACCAGCGGAGTATCGTTTGTGCCGCATGAGAAACTCATGCTGGCACGAATGCTTTTACGTGACGTTAATGTTGACAGAATAGAGGTTGCTTCTGCCCGTGTTTCAGAAGGAGAGCGGGAGGCGGTGAAAATGATTTGCCGCTATGCACAGATGGCAGGAATGATAGACCGTGTGGAGGTGCTTGGATTTGTTGATCAGGGGCGCTCCATCGACTGGATATACGACTGTGGTGGAAGGGTTATAAACCTTCTCTCAAAGGGTTCTCTGAAGCATTGCATGCAGCAGTTAGGAAAAACGGCTCCAGAGCATATCTGTGATATTCGTCGAGAGGTAAGCTATGCCCTAAGTAAGGGTATGTCGGTGAACCTATATCTTGAAGATTGGTCGAATGGCATGAAGGATTCTCCCGACTATGTCTTCCAGATGATGGAGGGATTGAGAGATTGTGGAATAAAACGCTTCATGCTTCCAGACACCCTTGGTGTTCTTGAACCTTTGCTTGTCTCTCAGTTCGTAAGGAAAATGGTTGACAGGTATCCTGATATCCATTTCGACTTCCATGCCCATAACGACTACGACCTTGCTGTGGCGAACTCACTCTCTGCTGTCCTTGCTGGTGCTGTTGGTCTTCATGTTACAGTGAACGGACTTGGCGAGCGTTGTGGAAATGCACCCCTCAGTTCTGTACACGTCATTTTAAAAGACCATTTCAATGCGGAGACGAATATTCAGGAGAACCGCCTTAATGAAGTCAGCCGTTTAGTGGAGTCGTACAGTGGTATTATGGTTGCTCCAAACCAGCCTATTGTAGGTGAGAACGTGTTCACTCAGGTGGCTGGTGTTCATGCAGACGGTGACAATAAGGATAAGCTCTACTGCAATGCTCTCGTACCAGAGCGATTTGGAAGAAAGCGCGAATATGCTCTTGGAAAGAGTTCTGGAAAAGCAAATATCGAGATGAACCTTCAGGAACTGGGGCTTGAACTCACTCCAGAGCAGGTGAAGAAGATCACTCAGAGAATTACTGAGCTTGGAGACAGAAAGGCGAGGGTAACACAAGAAGACCTTCCTTTCATCGTCTCAGACGTGCTGAAACATTCCGCTCCAGAAGAGGAAGATAGGGTGAAGCTCCTCGGATATATGGTGAGCCTTTCATACGGCATTAAACCGATTGCCTCTATAAAGATTTCCGTGAATGGAAAGGAGTATATGGGTGATGCCACCGGAGATGGTCAGTATGACGCATTCGTGAAGGCCATTAGGCAGATATATTCTGAGAAGTTGGGACGCACGCTTCCCGACCTTCTCAACTATGCTGTCACTATTCCTCCTGGCGGTCGTACAGATGCCCTTGTGCAGACCATTATCACTTGGCAGCAAGACACCAATATTTTCCGCACCAGAGCCCTTGATGCTGACCAGACACAGGCTGCCATTAATGCCACGTTTAAAATGTTGAACATCATAGAAAAAAGAAGGAACCCGTAATCCACAACGGGTTTCTTTTTTTTACCCGATGATTTGACTATAGTTGGAAACTATAGAAACAATCGTGATTCGAATCAGAGTCGCAACTCGAGTTGCTTCGTAGTTCGCTCCTTGGTTCGCGTTTTGAGTTGCTTTTTTAGTCCCTTCTGGCGCCTTAAAGGGTCCTCAATGAGTCCTCATCGCTCCTCATCGTTGATGAAGAGAGTAAATGGGATTTAATTCCCTTCGCTCATCACCTTTCGGCTTCACCGACAAGGTTGCTACAGTCAATGACTCCTTTGCACTCGGAATCAAGATTCTCTCGAGAACCTCTCACGCTTCTTTTTCGCACATGTACGTATATGCAGGTTGTAAGTAACCAATATGCTGAGTATATATGAGTCATATATTTTTGCGGAGAATAATATAACCCTAAAATCCGCAAGCAATCTCAATGGCAATCTCAATTGCAGTAAAGAGCTTGAA
>SAMEA3663036__coassemble_113_pt1 | contig 38325 bp, 30 predicted proteins | sample SAMEA3663036__metabat2_high_PE_014 | metagenome-assembled genome bin SAMEA3663036 (sample SAMEA3663036) | pig gut metagenome | biome: pig gut; feature: pig-associated habitat; material: faeces | place: France | collected 2012
TTTCAAGTTTTTTTCTTAATTTTGCAGCAATAAATATCGTCTCTATGAAAAAGTTCAAATTAACATCCGTATGGATGAACAGGGGGACAGGCTCCGTTCACGATGATTTTTTATCCGCAGATATTGCTGATTGCTGATTATTGATTAATCCACATAATTCGCAGTCGTTTTTAATTTCTGAACATGCGCCTGTGGCTATTGAACGAATTGTAAGTGTCCGAATCTTGGGTCACATTGAATTTTGCGTTCACGAGAATTGTCTATACCTTTGCATAAGATAGGCTGCATCTAGGCATAACACTCAAGCAAGCTTGGTGATTCTGCTCTCGATTTGCACTATCTTTACATAAGATAGGCTGCATCTAGGCATAACACTCAAGCAAGCTTGGTGATTCTGCTCTCGATTTGCACTATCTTTGCAGCGAGTTTAATTTTAATGGATTATTTTGACAGAAACAAGAAATAGCCCTAAAAAGAAGCATTAATAGTGATAAAAACATCACTCACAAGGTCTATCCACTTCAAAACGTCAGGTATTTTCTGTGTTTTGTATTGTGTGTAAATTGCGGCATTTTTTAATAAAAAACTCAGCAATGCTCAACCCATTTGAGCATTGCAGAGCTATAGTCTATTGTTCAATACCAAATTCGAATGTCTTGTCCCACTCTCTTGTCAGATTCATGGTCAAGCGTCTCTTGGTGAGGTTAAACATCTCCGTCCACTGGGTGAAACCGGTGGAACTCTTCTCGTCGTTAGGTCCTTGGGCAACTGTCTTCATTAGCTCAAGCCCTTGTGCTGGAGTCACGTTGTAATTATATTTAAGCAAGCCAGCCCTAAGTTTGTCATAACGATCTCTTCCGTGATGAGAATAACCACCGAATACTGTCTCACGCATAGTGGGTGAAACATAGAAATTGGTGACGCAGCGCAGAGTGTCATTCTGCCATAGTGTTTCCATGTTTGTGGGATTCTTTATATTAACATCCTTACCAGTGTATTCCACGATGGCATAGTCACCCGTGGCATCGGCCATGAAGAAGTGATAGCTTGCAGTGTCGCGATCCATACACATATTATATTTATCGAGCATGGCTGTAGCCTCCTTCACTGTTGACGCCCTGTCGAGCAGCATACGCATGGCAACAGTTGTGAAAACAGTTTTCTTGCTCGCATCAGTCTGGCGAGTTGGTTTGCCGTCGAGCTTCAACACACTAATGGCAAATCCATCCTCGTTGATACCATCGAGCAGAAGATAAGGCAATGCCATAAGCATCGAGAGGTCTGTTTTGGGAGCTGTGTAGAATCCTTTCTTATATTTTACAAAATATCCATCCACGAACGACACCGACTTCTTGCCGCCCTTAGGTGCTGTGTGGACCACAATCACAGGAATGTCTATACGATTTGAATCTTTGTCCCAGTGGTTGAAGTCGAAGTTTCTTCCCATGAGGAAATCACCCGTACTTTTGTCGGGAGCGGCAAAGGCGCTACATCCAGCGTCATAAGCCAAACTCGTGCTCTTGCCTTTTGTATTATCCATCAAATAAGCACCAACGAATTGTTCGAGTTTTGTTTGTCCGTCAATACCGAAGTTGATGGCGTCATCGAGCTTGTAATCCACCGTGTAGGTCATTTCGTATATGCGTCCCTTGTTGCCTTCGAGGTCAACCAGTGAATATATCATGTCGAGTTTAGCCTGATCGGATATCATTGAGGCTTTGTTTGTGGTTGGTGTAGGGCTTTTCTTTGCTGGAGTGTCGTCATCACTGCATGCTGTGGTTACTGATGTTGACAAAATCACGCATGTCAGCGTGGTTGTCATTGTTTTGATAAATGCTCTTTTCTTCATAATAATATTTTTATGGTTTGATATTCATTGCAAATGTAAAAATTAATTATCAAATTAGCAAACAAATAAATGCCATCTCTCCAGATTTTGAAGAAATGGCATACTTTATTGTAGAATAGTCAAATATTGGCTGTTGACTATTTGTAAAATTGTCGTTTGGATATGTCAACAACTTGTTTTGCGCCATCGGCTTGGCGAGCAACCCTCCTTGGCCTTGAATGTCCTTGTGAAATGGCTTAGCGACAGAAATCCCGAGGCTTCGGAGATTTCCTGCAACCTGAGACTGTTTTGTTGTTGCATCAATCGCTTGGCATATTCAATGCGCATATTGGTAATCCAGTCGCGAAAACTCACATGATATGTCGTGTTGATAAATTGCGAGAGATAAGTGCGGTTGGTGCAAAGCTGCATCGACAATTCATTAAGGGTGATTCCTGGTTTGAGATATCCATCCTTGTCAATCCACTCCTGAATACGCTTTTCGATGTCGTGATGATAAGAGGGCGGAATATCGGCATTATGGTTGTCGATGGATGTATCTGTGTCGTTTATGTCATTATCTTCCATAAACGCTATCTCAACTTTCTCATAGAACAAGATGTAATTTTGATAGCAGCAATACAGGTATATATAGAAAGGTATAGCTGACAATATCCATATGAAAATGTATTTGTCGGGCAGGAATGTGAGCAAACTGCAACTCACTCCATAGACGATGGCCCAATAGGTGAAGATGGACATCCAGCGTATATACGAACCGATGTCGTCGGAATGTGTGTCCTCAAACATCTTTATCGAACGATGATAAGTGCGGAGAATGCGAGCGGCAAGAAACAGTCCGTAGCCCACCAGCCATATTGCCAAGCCCAACAAACCTATGGAAAATACCGAGTTGGCGGGAGACAACAATGTGACCACGCAGGCTAATGCCGAGAAGAGGAGCCACATTGCGATATGCTTCACGAAACGTCGGAGGGTGATATATTTGTTGTCGAGCAATGTTATCATTGCCGAACTGAATAGCCAGTAACAAATAAAATACGTTGACAGATTCATCAATATAGTGGCATTGATGTCTTTTGTTCGTATGGAATAGAATAGGTGCACTGAGTAATTAGCCGAAAGGATAAGTAGGGCAAAGCCCATCAACCGGCGTGACAACAAGTAATTGGCAAACACCCTTTTCTCCAGCGTCCTACCAAGCAACATGTGAAAGCTGAAGAAAAGCATTAGTGGCAATGAGATAATCAACGACTGGCTATATAATGACTGGTCCATATTCAATATTATATTTATTTTCGGCAAAATTACACTTTAAAGGGTCAAAAAGGGTCAAGGTACAGGTCTGAAGTGAACCATCAGGTAAATGTCCGAATCTTGGGTCACATTGAATTTTGCGTTCACGAGAATTGTCTATACCTTTGCAGCGAGTTTAATTTTAATGGATTATCATGTTTCCCCTGACAAGAAAAAGAAAAGGGCAGCGAAGACTTTCCTTGGATAGGTGGAGAACGAGGCTGCGAAGGCGATGATGGCATGCAAGGTGAGGGAGTTGAGTGGGGAGAATGAGGAGCTGTCTAAGTTCTTGAGCTACTGAGGCAGGGGTGTTAGCAGGGGTGTTAGCAGGGGTGTTAGAGAGAAGCAAGAGGGATATTAGTCAACAGAGGTTACGAGAACTGTTTCGCCAGCATCGAGTGCAGCCTTTATCTCTGCTCCACCTTTCTGCACCTTACAGAGACTGACCTCATCGCCTTGAATCTCTTCAACCTTCAGCTTCCCGATTTCTTTCTTCGCCTCCTTGCCTGCAACGGTTTTGGTGACAAAGACCTTCAGGTGCATTCCTTTGTGTACACCACTTGGAGCGCCAAGGTCGATATATACCTCCTTCTGCTTGTCCTTCTTTTCTGTAGAGCCTTCAATGATTGAGGCATGGAGTGGGAAGAGGGCATTATAGTAGCTATGAACACGCTTGCCAAGTGCTGCAAGAGCATTGGTGATGGCTCCCTCAGAGGTTTCAATCCATGAGCAGTCGTAGTCGGAGACGGTGAATGTTTTTGAGTTCACAACCTTATCGGTTGCTGCATCCTTAAGGTGTACGGTGACACTGATTTGTGCTTTGTATTCAATATGCATCTTTTTCTTTGCATCCTCCACACTGCGTTGTGTCGTAGAGATATTGGTGAGAATGCCAGAGGCATAGAGTGTGGTGCCGTCTGTTTTTACCTCCCCCGGCTGGTAAGGTCCGTCAATGGCATGGAGTCGGTAGCTGGCACCTATTCCCTGCAACACCTTTGCCCTTACGGCATCTACGTATTGTCCCTTGTCGATGGTTACTTGTCCTGCCGCGATGTCAAGGATTGTTCCAAGCACTTTCTGGGTTTTGCTTGTGCTCTCTGATTTGTTGTTGTAGGTGAAATCAGTTACCGCAACAGAGTACTTTTGGTTTCTCTCAGCCATTGCATTCATTGTGAGAATCAGGGCGAGAAGTGAGAAGAAAATTTTTTTCATAAATAGGTGTGAAAAATTTTTTTGGTTTATTTTTCTGCAAAAGTACAATTTTCTTCGCTTTCTGACAATTTTTTTACCGTTTTTCTTTCACTTTTTGTGTTTTTAACGGCTTTCTGCTGCTTAAGAACAGTCCGAGGAGAATGAAAGAAGCACCAAGGAGGAAGAAAAGAGTTATCTCTTCGCTAAGCACGAGCCATGCGAAGACTATGGTTACTAAAGGGTTTAGATACACCCAGTTTGTGCAGATAACAGCCCCGAGCTTCACCATACACCAGCTCCAAGTGAGATAGCAGATCATTGACGCCACGCAACCGAGGAAGAGGATGTTCAAAAGAAGGTCTGGACGTAGGAGCAAAGAGAGAGGAGGCAACCCCTCGAAGAAAAGGAATGCTGGTAGGATTGTTATGATGCCATAGAAGAACACCTTACGCGTTATGAAGAGAGCAGAATATCTGTTCATAACCGGTTTCATGAGAAGTGAGTAGCCCACCCAACTTAGACAGGAGAGGAAGGCGAGCGTGTCTCCCTTTGGAGAGAGAAGGAGCACGAACTGACCGTTCAAGACCACTACTGCCATTCCGATGAATGCGAGTAGGGAGCCTCCGAGCTGCATCTTTGTGAAAGGCTCAGAGGGATAGAAGACTTTGAAGACGAGGGCGGTGAAGAGCGGACAGGAGCATACGATCAACGAGACGTTTGTTGCTGTTGTGAACATCAGTGCCGCATTCTCTGTCATGAAGTAGAGAGAGCCACCAAAGATACCGATGCCCGCCATGTTCAACTCATCACGCCAAGAGCGAGAAAGCCAGCGATGCTGAATTTTCTGCCATTTCTCTGGGTATGCCTCCCGCAACTTCTTCTTCAAAAAGAAAGGGCGGAGGAGAGAGAAGAGCGTGAGCATGAGATAGGCGATGAGGAAGCGGACAAGGAATATCTGTGCAGGTGTTAGTCCTGCAGAGATAAGCAGTTTTGTCCACACGAATGTGGTACCCCAAACGGCAACGGTGAGAAAGGCAATGAAATGGAAAAACATGAGCTTTTTTCTTTAGTTAACGAGGGAGATTTCGGGCATTCGATGCCCGAGATATTAACGGCAGAGCAGCTTGCGAGGGGAGGTTAACGTCTGCCTGCGAGGGAGGTTAACGGCAGAGCAGCTTGCGAGGGAGGTTAACGGCAGAGCAGCTTGCGAGGGAGGTTGCCCTATTCTTTGCTTTTTGCGAGAATGTTGCAGATGGCGTCTTGGAATGCTTTCGCCTTTGACGCTCGCAAAACACCCTGGTTTATTATTGAGAAAGCAATGAGATGCCCTGAGCGGTTTGTGAGATAGCCCGCGAGGGAAGAGACTCCAGTAAGGGTGCCCGTCTTCGCCCTTACGTTGTTTAGACAAGGACCTTTTCGCATTCTTTTTTTCAAAGTGCCATCGATACCCGCAATAGGCAGAGAGGGGTATAGCGATTCGAAGATGTTACTGTTTCGATAGGCATATTTCAAGAGTGCGACCTGCATCTCTGCCGACTGATAGTTGTAGAGAGAGAGTCCAGAGCCGTCTGCGATGCGATAGTTTGAATGCGTTATTCCCGCACGACGGATTGTTTCCTCCATTTTTTTCTTTGAAAGACGAGCCGTGGCAGGCCTCATGGCATTGGCAGAGATATTATAGAAGACCGCCTCAGCAAAGAGGTTGTCAGACTCCTTCATCATCTTCACTAACACCTGCTCGATGGTGTGATGGCGAGTGCAGAGGAGAGTGGTGAATGTAGGGCGATCGCTTTTGGTGAGGAGAGTCATTGGAATGCTGTCGGAGACAACGATTCCTGCAGCTGCCATTTGTTCCTGGAAGCGTTCGAGGAACAAGTCTTTCTTATTCCAGAGCAGAGGAGAAAGCACCGGGTTTTTATCGTCCCAGCACCATCCCTCTCCTAACAGTAAGGTGTCTTTGAAGGAACGGTCGGCAATTACAGAGCCATAGATGGTGTCTATTCTCATTTTCTGCAAGGTTTCCACAAATGCCCGCATGTCATCGGAACCAAATTTTGGATCCATTCCCCCTTTTACGATTAAGTCTCCGAGCAGCAGCCTTGCCTCTTCAGGAGTGTCTGTTATCCCCCCCCGATATTTCAGCCAAGTAGAGAACTGATAGTCTCCCCCAAGATGGTCGAGAGCTGTGATTGCCGTAAGCAGTTTCATTGTTGAAGCCGGTCTCAGTGTCTGCCGTTCGTTATATGCGAAGAGGAGGCTGTCGGAGGTGAGGTCGTAAGCCATTATTCCCGCCTGCGAAGTCTTGATGAGTTCTGAGTCGAGCAACCTCTCTATTCTATCCTTTACCGAAAGAACGGGTATGGAGTCGAAACAAGTGGAGTCGCATGAGAGAGAGTCGTCAAGGATAGAATCATTTTGTATGGAATCTGCTGATATGGAATCAGCAGGAGCAACACCTATGCCATTCCCTATTCTTTGCGAAGAGGCGAGGATAGGGAACAGCAGGAATGTATATAGAATTTTTCGCATTGTATTTACACTTTATCTTGTTAGAGAGAACTTCATGGACAATCCGAAGTCCTGCGTTGTTGTAGGATAGGAATTGTTTGAAAGCAGAGGAGTGTTTGTCTGACGGTCGAGGAAGAAGCTCATGGTTAGTAGGCGCGAGAGCGTATAGTCTGCCGTGAAGCTCAACTTAAACGCATTGTTTCCGCTTGTTGCAGTAGACGTCATGGATGCGATATCACGGTTTATTGCCGCCTGCTTTCTGAAGCTAAGGTCGAGACGCAGGTTCAGGTCGTGACTGAATCCCTTTCGGCGTGCTGCCGTCTGGTTCTGCTGCTGATTGTCGTCAGAACCCTTTGTCTTCACCTTCCTTGTCTTTGAACCTGTGAGGAGGTTGAAATCCTGAATTTTATACCCGAATCCGAACACCCAGTCTTTTGATGTTGTCTCTGTTAGCTGCACGCTCGTCATAGAGAGGTTCATGACACGTGTTGAGCGATATTCCGCCTTCAGCGTCATGTTGTTGTGAAGAGTAACGTCAATGCCGAGCAGAGGTGAGAAAGCCTCGTTTATGCTCACCTGTGAAACGTTGAACATAGAGTTCGGGATAGGGTTTCCAGAGGTTATGTCGCTTATGAATCCCAGTCCGTTCATATATTCCATGAACGTAGAGAAGCTGTTGTAAGCCCCTACGGCATACACACTCTTGTAGGAATGCGATATGTTCACACTCTTGAAGTGCTCACTGAACCATGGCAGTTTTCCCAGTCCCGAGTATTTCAGTGTCCAGTTTGGCAAAAGCTTTGCAAGGGTAGGGAAGATGCTGAGATTATCTCCCATGGATGTGTATGCGTTTAAGAATGCTGGTACCATCACGTCAGCACTATACTGAGAGACCCCACCGTTTGCCGGGTCGAATGTCTTTCCCGCCAGAGCAGAGCCTGCCGGATAGACCGCATTCTCGTATTGCTTCTCAACCCTTTCTCTGAATGCTGGTAGAGAGTTGCAGAATTTCTCGAATGTCTTCGAGCGGAATCCGTTCTCCGCATTTCCAATTCCCTCAAAGGCAGAGCCTATGGAGATTGTTGTCATGGTGAATGTTCCCGACAAGGTTGTAGGGTTTCCTTCATACATATACTGAATGCTCTTTCCCTTTGTCTCCGTACGACTTGCGTTAAGGTCTATTTTCAGATTTGGCACAGGTTCAAGAGTTACCTTCAGCTGCAGATCTTCTGTGCGGTTTGTTGTTGCAGGAGTTGCCACGCTCTCGTTGTTTAGAAGCCATTCACGCTCTCTTGCCTTCTCGATGAAGCCATCGTCAACGAATCCGAATGCGAAGTCCAGACCTGGTGAGAGGAATCCGTTGTCTTTCTTCTGACCGAACATATCGCCCACAGAAGGCATGAAGCCTGGGAGTGAGAGTGCATAATTGTTCCTATAGACGATGTTCACGTTTCTCACCATCATGGCAACACGCGCCAGCGCTTGTGCTGTTCTGTACCAGCTCTTTTCCTCCAGGTCAGGCTTTGCCGTTATTGACAGTTTCACCTTTGTGGCACTGTCAGCCACCACCTTCACAGCGATGGTGTTAAGGTCCTTAGACTTGTATTTTACCTGAACAGCCTTTCCGTCTTCTGTTTTTGCAGAGACGATGAGACGTTTTGTCTTACGGTTATGCTTGTAATTCACCGCACTGTCAGGGTATAGCGTGAGCTCGATAGCCGTAGACCGCTTGTTCAGCGGCAGTTTTCCAGCAAGCGCTTTTCCTTGCTTGTCGTTCTCTTTTCCCTGCTTTTCATTCTCTTTTCCCTTTTCGTCTTTCTTCTTTTTGTTTTTCTCTTTTGACTTCTGGTTTCGTTGAGAATTGTTCTTCTGCTTTCCGTATTTCTCGTTAACCTTCTTAAGGAACGGAACGAGGTTATAGAGCTTCTGCATGTCGAGAGAAGAGTTCAGAGAATAGGTACGGTTCATGGCGATGTTGTTTCCTAAGGAAGTGCCATCTTCGAGTTCCGTGCCACGAACCCAGTTGTATGTAGCATTGTAGGAAGCATCTGCCTTCAGCCATTCGAATGCCGGCATGAGGTTCAGTGGGAGACGATATGATGCGTTCACGCTCTGGTTGTAGTCGAGAGGTGTTCCGAGGTTACGGATGCTCGTCATGACAGAGTCTTTCCACACCTGATACTCCTCTGGGTAGAGGTCTTTGTTCACTGGCGTGTGGCTCTGTTCTATTTCAGCATGAGTAGCCGATTGGAAGCTGAACTGCAGGTTCTTTGTAAGATCCCACCTTATATTAAAATCACGATTCCATAGGAACTGAGAGTTATAGGTCAAAGGCAGCTTGTTACCCTCAGCAGATTCCATGTCACGCTCCTGAAGTTCATAGTAAGAGCGAGTGATCTCTGTGTTGAACCCGATATTCTGCGGGAGCCAGTTCAGACCAAACCGTTTCAGGATGGTTGCATACTTCGACTTTGTCTTCATGTTCTTGAACGGCTCGATAGGCTTGAAGACTGGAGTCCAGGAGTAGTTCAAGGCTCCACGCCAGTTGTATTCATCCTCATAGACTGTTGTCTCTCCTGATTTGTGAACCTTCGACTGACTGTAGGAGAAAGAGAAATTGGCAGGGTCGTAAGGCATTGGATGCCCTTTGGTGGCAATGCCCACACGCACGTTTGACAGAGAGAAATTACTGCTCACCGTCTTTGTCACTGCGATATTCTCTATAGAGTCTCGGAGGTGCTTCTCGCCATAGGCATCGAGCGACTCCTTCAGCTCCATATCAGTATCGAGAGGGTTGTATTTCGGAGACGTCTTCTCCTTGGAATAGCTATAGTAGAGAGGTGCAGACACCTTGCTCTTCTTCGGGAAGAATTTTCCGAGTTCGAGGTTCAGAGTAGCCGAATAGGACGTGAAATCGTCTGTGGAGCGCTCCATGACACTCTGCTCCAGTCCGCCAAAACCAGATGATGTGTGCTTTCCCGTTACGTTCACATTTCCGAGGTCAGAGAGCTGCACGAACATGTTTCCCTGAGCAGCCCATCCCCCCTCGTTGTTTGTCTCCTTCAGTCGGAGCTCGTTTATCCACACCTCACCACCTTTTATCTCAGAGGAAAGGTTTCTGACACCAATAATAACCGTCTTCACCTCTCCGAGAGAAGGGTTTCCCATGATGGAGATGCGGTTCTTTGGGTTCTGATCGTCATAGGCAGAGAAGAGATTACTATATGATGCCCTTCCCTCCGCCTTTGCTTTGTTTCTTTCACGCTTCAGAGCAGTGAAGAGGCTGAGGTTTATGTCGAGCATATTCTCCTCAGGCCATACTGCGGCACAGTCTTTCAAAGAGTATGTGTCGTAATGTCCGGAAGGAGTCAGCTTCAGTGGAATCTCGTATTCGTAGAAGTTTGACTTATAGTCGGAACCGAGACGAATGAATACCGCCAACTGATTGTCGGTGAGGTTTGTGACGTTCTGCTCGAAGGCATTGGCATGCACGAACATCTGCATGCGACGATAGTTGCGAAGGTCGAGAGTGGTGTTCTTATAGACACACTTCGCATCTCCCGTGGACATGTTGTTCAGCGTGATGGCAAGAGCCTGCTCGTTGTTTTCTGTGAGCTGAGGCTGTGAAGGGTCTACAACACGTGAGATTCCAGGGGGTAGAGTGTAGTTCACTGGAATCTTGTCGTTGTTCTCTTCTATGTTCACGGCAGAAACCGCCATGGTGGCAGTGTTTGGCGAAGATGTATTCAGGTTCTGTTCGTACACCCTCCATTCACCCCTTACGAGGTCGAGCGTACCGAATCTCAGCACCACTGGTTCCTTGAAGTTTGTGAGAAACATACGCATGAAGCGAATGGAAGAGAAGTCAGACAACGCCCCATGAACGGTTGCTGTTGCTGATCTTTCCTTCAGTGGTATTCGGAACTGATACCATGTTATGCTATCTTTCTCTCCGTTTCTCAACGTTGGAGTTGTGATGCGTTTGTCAACGATATAGTTTTCTCCCACGACAAGTTTCTCTGGGTATAGAGAGACCTTGTACTGATAGTATTTCTCGTATTCGTTGAGAGTGTAGTCTTGGTTGATGTCTTCAACGTCAGGAGTTGTTTTATAGGAAGTGTCGTAACTCTCTGTACGCGAGTCAGAGTCTGGGGAGTTTCCCTGCGGACCGTTTATATGCTTGTATCGCTCAAGAATAGACGTTGCGTTTCTGTCGAATTCTGAAGAGCGGAAATACTGGTAGTTGTCGTTGGCAGGGTCGTTCATGATGGCTTGATAGACAGAGTCTGTTGGAGAGTAGTTGGCAGCCACAAAAGACAGGAAGTCCTTGTAACCGTCAAACTCCCGCTCCTCCTCATCGGTGAGACCGTTGTAGCCCACGTCTTGCTTAGCACGTGTTCCACCTGCTGTTGCGAATGCGTATGTCACGGCAGCCTGTGTAGGCACCTTTCCCCATTGTGTAAGGGTATAGGCATTGCTACCATCGATAGGCATTCCGCTTTCGTAGAATTTCTTTCCATCGTGAAGGATGTCTTCGCTCACCTCTCCGAGGTTGAAGTAAAGGTCACCACCCATGCCCGTGACGTCCTTATAGCCATTCTTTCCCTGAATGAAAGGGTCCATGAGCCAGAACTCAATATACTCAACGTTGGCAGCCTCGAAGTCAGAGGTGTCGAGCTTTCGCATCATTCCGCCCCATTTCTGTTGAGGGTTGTTCAGTCGACCGTTTGCGTTGAGGTCTGTTGAGAAGTTATACGGTCCGCGTTCGTCAGGATAGAATGCGAGGTTGAGAATAGAGAGAGTGTTTGTGGCACCATTGTAGGAGCTCTGGTCTCTGTTTGGGAACAGCTCAGAGACGTATACCTCGCGAACGTAATGGTTTGAGAGCTGCTCTGTGTCGCCCTTTATATGCGATGGTGTGAGAGACGAAGAGCGTCTTGTGAAGAGCGGGTCGATGTTATACCATGCCATGAGCGAGCGGTTGAAGCCACTTCTCAAGGTTGTTTTATCGGTTGCCTCAGTGAAGAAAGATGGTACGCTGGAGATTATCCATGATGAAGGATTCGACACATCGATTGTGTTCTTCGTGTTCTCGAAGTCGTCGAGGTAAGAAGCATTGTCTTGAGTGCCTCCCGAGGTGCCTGCAATGAGTTGTGCAAACTCTCCCGAGAGCTGAATGGATGAAGGTGCTGTGAGCTGCAGGAACGGTAGCTTGTCGAGAATATTTGTGAGCCATTGAGACTCTTTCTTCCATGTGAAGTTCAATCCCCAGAGAGTGTTCTTTAGAGGCTCAGAGCCCATGGTTACCTTTGAGGTAAGTGCTTGCTCGCTAAGGTGTTGTATGGTTCCTGAGATTTGGAAGTCTTTAGAGAAGTCATATTCCCAGTTCAGTCCGAACATTGTCTTTCTCTGCTGACCATAGTCAGTGTCAGACTCCAAGGAAACGTTCACTGCCGTACCAGCATCTATGATGCTTTGGTTGAGTATGGTTACCTCTCCAGCAGAATAGTCAACGGTATAGTCAGAACCTTCGGAGAGCACCACACCACCAGCCGTAACCACTACAGAGCCCCTCGGAACATTGTATGCCCCGAGTGAGATGACGTTAGAGGAAGAGCCTTTGAACTGTCCCTGGAGAAGGAATTTATCTTTCTCCGCAATCTGCTTTGCTACCGTCTTTGTAGAGTCGTAGAGTTCTGTGTATGCGTATTTCCGGGCAACAGCCTCCGAGATTCCGCTTTTCTGCAGTTTTTCGAGGAGGTATTGTCCGAACGGTTCTGTTGCTGGCAGGAATACACGTCCGTTGCTTACCGTGTAGCCATCAACGAAGTCGAAATAGCCGTTTGGGTATGGACGGTTGTTGTTGTCGAGGCGGTCGCCACCGAGGAGTCGGAGAAGAGGTGTTTCCTTCACCTCTTTCTCAGGAATGTAGCTGAGGTATACGCCCGTTGTGTCGCTTTGATATTTTATGTCGAGACGGAATTTTGTCTTTTCCACGTTTGATGCGAGGTAATAGACGTTCTTCATCATCAATCGCCAGTTGCCCTGTGACGGAATGTTTGCCACATTCTTCAGAGACTTCACGAAGAGAGCCTGAGTGTTGTCGGAGATATCGCTGGAGAACTCTCCCACCTGATATGTTCGTCCACCGTAGGTGTATTCATATGCCACGGCAAGCACCTGATCTGTTTGCAGAGTTGTTTTCAGAGAGATGTAGCCGAGAGCCGTGTTCACGGTATACTCAGAGCTGTTCAGCTTCCGTGCTCGCTCGATTTTCTCATAGTCGAAGCCACCGGTGAGTCCATCTGCATCAAGTGTGGCAGAGGCAGCATCAATGTTTCTTGCGGCAGCATTTGTGGTGACCATTGTCTGATACTCACTGTTCTGGCTATTTGCCGGTGGCATGTTTGTTGCTGCTCCCCATCTTGGGTTGCTGATGTCTGATGTTTCACCGAGGTCGGTGAGAGCAATGATGTTTCTCGTGTCGGTTGTGGCACCCGATTTGTTTGTCACCCACACCTCCACACGTCCTATCTTTACTCCTGTGGTGATGTTCGGAAGAGTAGAGATGGCATTGTCGTAGGTTTTTCGGAAATAGTGGGAGAGGAAGAAGTGACGGTTTTCCTCGTATTTCGTAACGTCTATTTCAAATGGAGTCAGCTGCACTCCACCCTTTGAGCTTACGCTTTTTGAGTTTGACTTCTTCTGCGAGATGACCGTTTGCAGCTTCAGTTTTCCGAACTGCAGGTCTGTTCTGATGCCGAAGAGCGATGATGCACCCTGGATGAGAGAAGAGTTGGAAGGGAAGGACACGTTTCCCACTTCGAGGAGTTTTATGATTTCGTCTTCCTTTCCATCGTATTTCAGTTTTATGTTCTGCTGGTCGAAGTTAAAGGTAGCATCGGTGTTGTAGTTAAGGCTCATGTTCACCTTGTCGCCCACCTTTCCCGTCATGTTGATGTTTATCTTCTCATCGAAGTTAATCGATGTGGTTTTTCTGTTTCTGATTGGGAGAGAAGGGTTGTCGATGTTCTTCATGGTGGCTCCGAGACGAAGTTCTGCCGTTCCCTGAGTCTTTATGCGCACACCGCCAGGACCAAAGATTTTCTCTGCTGGTCCGAGGTCGAAATGCATGTCAGAGAAGTCGAACTTGTCTTTCTCCTTGTTCTCGAAAGTCTCTGCATTCTTTGTCTTGAAATATTCCGCTCTCTGTTTTTTCCCAATGTGTGTGAGGTATTCATCAAGAGTCATCATGATAGGAGCTTCGACATATGTCCCACCAATTTTATAGCCGAAGACATATCGGTCTATGGAGTCGTTGTATTGAGCTTCGGTATTGATATTTTCTGGCATGGAAAGGTCTGCCGAGCCTTTGTAAAGGTCGGAGACAGAGACCGGTGTGGTGCGTTGCACACCCCAGCGAGGGTGGAGTAAGGAGTCAGGAATCTCCTCATCGATGATTTTCAGTACTTCATCGAGACGCGTTGTTATGGAGTCTTTCTTCTCATTGCCCTTTGCGTTAGAGGAGTTTCTTGCAGTAACGTTGTTTGCGTTGGTGTTTACTGGGTTGTTTGCGTTCTGTCTTCTTAATTCCTGACTGGCGTTAGCCGAGTTGTTTGCCCTTTGCGTTCTCCTTTGCTCGAGCATCCGCCTCCTTGCGTCAACAGATGTCTTCACGTCTTGTGGGGCAACAACGGCATAGGCTGCCAGCACGGTGAATATGCAGGCAGCCAACCATGTCGTTATGTATCTTAGTTTGTTCAACTTGAAATTCCTTGGGGTTCTTTTATAAAAAACGGGAGAAAAAGTGCTACTTGATCATCTTCAGTGCCATCTTGATGACCTGCTCAACGGCAAGGTCTGCATTCTGTGACAGAATTTCTGTAACCACCTTTGCAGAAGGTGCTGGAGAGAATCCGAGTGCGGTGAGAGCAGCCACGGCTTCGTCTCTTGTTTCAGAATTGATGGCAGCAGATGTTGTAGAGCCTGCGGTGGCGTGCAGCTCCTCAGCAATTCCGAGCGATACGATCTTGTCTCTCAGCTCGAGAATTATTCTCTGTGCGCCCTTCGGACCGATGCCCTTTACCGCCTTCAGCATTTTCTCGTTTCCAGAGGCTATGGTGTTGCAGAGGTCTCCAGGTGTTGTTGCCGAGAGAATCATTCTTGCTGTGTTTCCACCCACACCGTTAACGGTTATGAGGAGTCGGTAGAGCTCCCTTTCCTTCTTTCCCGAGAATCCGAAGAGAGTGAAGGAGTCGTCTCTTCCTCCTGCGACGAGTTGCTCGTGAACATACACCTTCACCTCATGTCCAATACCCGTTTTCTGCAGAGCAGTATAGGTGTTGAGTGTGATGTTCAAAGCATATCCCACTCCAGCTGCTTCCACAACTGCCATGGCAGGGGTCAATTCTGTCAGTTCTCCTTTTATGTATTCTATCATTTTGTTTTCTTTTCTTTTGAATCTTTTGCACAATGTCAGAAATGCTTGTTTTGAGAGTTGCAAGATGGCATTTTATCGCGTGCGTACATTTATAATAACGTGTTTTTTGGTGAAAATATTGTATACAGAAGGCTTTTTAGTGTTAAATAACATTATTTTTCAGTGATTCACTGGCAGAGAATGTGTTCTCTCTCTTGATTTTTTACTAATTTTGTTGCCGAAAAAATCGAGAGTTTATTTTCTTGATTCATAAAAGCTATAGAAACACAAACAAAAAGATACAAAAATAAAATAAAAACAAACAAAAAGAACACTATTTATATGAAGAAAATTAGAGCAGCCATCGTGGGTTATGGCAACATCGGACGTTTCACTCTTGAGGCTCTTGAGGCAGCGCCAGATTTTGAGATTGCAGGTGTAGTTCGTCGCCAGGGTTCTAAGGACTGTCCGAAGGAACTTTCAGACTATTCTGTTGTTAGCGACATCACAGAGCTGAAGGATGTTGATGTAGCCATTCTCGCTACTCCTACCCGCAGTTGTGAGGAATATGCAAAGAAGATTCTTCCTCTTGGCATCAATACTGTAGACTCTTTCGATATCCACACAAAGATTCTTGAGTATAGAAACAGTCTTGACAAGGTTAACAAAGAGACAAATACCGTTAGTGTGATTGCAGCTGGCTGGGACCCAGGTTCAGATTCTGTTGTGCGCACGCTAATGGAGAGCCTTGCTCCTAAGGGCTTGTCATACACTAACTTCGGACCAGGAATGTCTATGGGACACAGTGTCTGTGTGCGTTCAAAGGCAGGTGTAAAGGATGCGTTGTCGATGACCATTCCACTTGGTGAGGGCATTCATCGCAGAATGGTTTATGTGGAGTTAGAAAAGGGTGCGAGTCTCGAAGAGGTTACTGCAGCCATCAAGGCAGACCCTTATTTTGCTTCTGATGAGACACACGTTTTCCAGGTTTCTTCTGTAGACGATGTTCGTGACATGGGTCATGGTGTTCATCTCGTTCGCAAGGGCGTTTCTGGAAAGACCCAGAACCAGCGTATGGAATTCTCTATGTCTATCAACAATCCCGCTCTTACAGCTCAGATTCTCGTGAATGTGGCAAGAGCATCTCTCAGACAGCAACCTGGGTGCTATACTATGATAGAGATTCCGGTTGTTGACCTTCTGCCAGGAGACAAAGAGCAGCATATCTCTCATCTCGTGTAAAGAAAAAAGGCACGAACGAGGTTGCATGAAAAAAAAAAGAAATAGCCGTTTCACAATTGCGTGAAACGGCTAATATCTTTTTAGGGGTTGCGGAAAAATTAGTGAAGGACCCTTGTTACTTGTCTATCCTTTTTGGCCAGGAGTTAACGAGCGTGATGTCGAATATGAGAGTGCTGTAAGCAGGAATTCCCGTTTTCTCTGTGGTTCCATATCCGAGTTCGTAAGGAATGTATACCTTCCATCTGTCTCCGAGATTCATGTTCATCAAAGCAGTGGAGAAGCCAGTCACCAAGTCTCCCACTTTGAACCTTGATGGTGTCATTGCTGCAAGGTTATAGTCGCCAATCCAAGAGGTATCGAACTGATAACCTGCGGCATAGCTTTCTGTAGGCATTAGATTGCCACGGTAGTGCACGCTGGCAGAATCTGTTGCAAGTGTAGGGCGTGAGTTGCTATCCCCATTTTTTAACACCTCTACAACGATATAGTCGGTTGGATTTGACGTGATGGCATTTGAGCTATTGTTTTTCGAGAAAGCCTTTATCACTTTCCAACTCTTATTGCCATTGTCGCTTTCCGCCACCGCTTTTGCATAGATGGTGGAGAAGAACGCATCGTTACGTTCCTGCCAGTTAGCAAATTCTGTTTCTTCCTCATGCGTCTCGCTGCACGCTGTTAACACAGCGGCAACGAAGGCGATCATGAAGTATAGTGTTTTTTTCATTCAGTAGTTTTATTTTAGACCTTTCAAAAGACTTGAGATGCTTACCTTGTCTTCGATGATTGCACGGAGGTCAGCAATGTTCACGCGCTCCTGCTCCATGGTGTCACGATGACGGAGAGTGACGGTATTGTCTTGAAGAGTCTGATGGTCAACGGTTACGCAATAAGGTGTGCCGATAGCATCCTGACGGCGGTAGCGCTTTCCAATCTGGTCTTTCTCCTCATACTGGCAGTTGAAATGGAACTTCAGTCCGTCAATAATCTCGCGTGCCTTTTCTGGCAGACCATCTTTCTTTGTCAATGGGAATACGGCAAGCTTCACTGGAGCGAGTGCTGCTGGGAGATGGAGCACTGTACGTGTTTCTCCGTTCTCAAGCTTCTCTTCCTCGTAAGAGTGGCACATTACAGAGAGGAACATACGGTCTACACCGATAGATGTCTCTATGACGTATGGAGTGTAGCTTTCGTTTGTTTCTGGGTCGAAGTATTCGATTTTCTTTCCAGAGTATTTTGCATGCTGTGAAAGGTCGAAGTTTGTGCGAGAGTGAATGCCCTCCACCTCTTTGAATCCGAATGGCATGTGGAATTCAACGTCAGTGGCAGCATTAGCATAGTGTGCTAACTTGTCGTGGTCGTGGAAACGATAGTTCTCTGCTCCGAAGCCGAGAGCCTGATGCCAAGCCATTCTGCGCTCCTTCCATTCTTTGAACCATTCAAGTTCTGTTCCTGGCTTTACGAAGAACTGCATCTCCATCTGTTCGAACTCACGCATACGGAACACGAACTGACGAGCAACGATTTCGTTGCGGAAAGCCTTACCGATTTGTGCGATACCGAATGGCAGCTTCATGCGTCCGGTTTTCTGTACGTTGAGGTAGTTCACGAAGATGCCCTGTGCTGTTTCAGGACGTAGGTAGATTGTTGACGCCCCTTCTGCCGCTGCTCCCATTTCTGTTTTGAACATCAGGTTGAACTGGCGAACGTCTGTCCAGTTGCGTGTTCCAGAGATTGGGCATACGATTTCCTCATCGAGAATGATCTGCTTCATGCCCTCAAGGTCTATTCCGCCTTCTGCGTTCATAACCTCTGTGAAGCGCTGGTGGAGAGCGTCACGTTTTTCTGCGAGCTCAAGAACCTTTGGTGAAGTGGAGCGATACTGTTCTTCATCGAAATTCTCCTTGAAGCGCTTGCGTGCCTTCTCAACTTCCTTCTCTATCTTCTCATCGTATTTTGCCAACTGGTCTTCAATGAGCACGTCAGCACGATAGCGCTTCTTTGAGTCGCGGTTGTCGATGAGAGGGTCGTTGAAAGCGTCAACGTGTCCGGAAGCCTTCCAGATGGTTGGGTGCATGAAGATGGCAGAGTCGATGCCCACGATATTCTCGTGCACGAGCACCATGTACTGCCACCAGTACTGCTTGATATTGTTTTTCAGTTCGACACCGTTCTGACCATAGTCGTAAACAGCCCCGAGCCCGTCGTAGATTTCTGATGATGGAAATACGAAGCCATACTCTTTGCAGTGGCTTACAATCTTTTTGAAAACATCTTCTTGTGCCATTGTTTCTTTTTGTTTGGTAAGGGCGTTTCGCCCTGCTTTTTTATTGTTAAATGATTATTATTCTCGAAATTTCGTGCAAAGTTAATGTTTTTTTCCCGAATACTGACAAGAAATTATATTTTTCTATATAAATATGGTGTAATTTTTTATGATATTCACAATTTTCTTGTCTAAAGTAGCATTTTGTAGGCACGAGAGTGCAACTGCTTACAGAGCTTTTATGACACGCACCTGTATTCTTCGACCTGCTCGAAGAACTCTAAGTGCAACTGCTTACAGAGCTTTTATGACACGCACCATCTCTATTGCAGAAAGCATTGCGTCAGCACCTTTGTTGCCCGCTTTTGTTCCTGCTCGCTCTATTGCCTGCTCGATGCTATCGGTTGTAAGTATTCCGTTTGTAACAGGAACGCCCGTTTTCATAGAAGCTGCTGCGATGCCCTTTGCAGACTCATTTGCCACCATGTCGAAATGAGGTGTTGCACCACGTATTACGGCTCCGAGACACACCACGGCATCATATTTTCCAGATGCAGCCATTCGTTGTGCGATGAGCGGAATCTCGAAAGCGCCAGGAACGAGTGCGAGAGTGAGGTTGTCGCTATTTCCCCCATGTCTTACGAAACAGTCTTCAGCACCTTCCACGAGTCTTCCAACGATAAAATCATTAAAACGTGATGCCACAATTCCTATTTGCATGTCTTTTGCAGACAGCATTCCTTCAATTTTTTTCATGTTCTGTTATTGTTTTTTTTGTTTGTGATTATTTTTTGTTTTATGTCTAAGTAAGTGAAGATGCTTATCTCTTTTTCTTTCCTGCAAAGACATGGAGGAGATGTCCCATTTTCGCATACTTTGTATACATGTAGAACTCATCTTTTTCAGTGCAGGTCATCTCAATAGGCTCTCGCCCAACGACTTTTAGTCCGAAGCCGTCAAGTCCCTCGATTTTTGCAGGATTGTTGGTCATGAGCAAGAGCTCGTGAACACCAAGGTCGGCAAGAATAGAAGCCCCCGTGCCATATTCTCTAAGGTCAGCAGCAAAGCCAAGCGCGATGTTTGCCTCTACTGTGTCCATGCCCTCGTCTTGAAGTTTATAAGCACGAAGCTTGTTGATGAGTCCGATTCCACGCCCCTCTTGACGAAGGTATAGCAAGACACCCCTTCCTCGCTCTTCTATTCTTCTGAGAGCCTCCTGCAACTGTTCTCCGCAGTCGCATCGAAGGCTTCCGAAAGCGTCACCAGTAAGGCATTCTGAATGCACACGGCAGAGCACTGGTTCTGGTGTTGTGATATCTCCCTTTACGAGAGCCACATGATGTTCTCCTGTGACCTTGTTGATATATCCGTATGCCTTAAAAGTACCGAATTTTGTAGGCATCTCAGCAACCGTTACCTGTTCTATAAGCTTCTCTGTCTTACGGCGATACGCCACAAGGTCTGCAATGGTTATCATCACCAAGTCATGCTTTTTAGCGAATCTCTTCAGCTCTTCAGTGCGCATCATCGTACCATCTTCACGCATAATCTCACAACAGAGTCCACAACCCTTTAGTCCTGCCATCAGACAAAGGTCGACAGTAGCCTCGGTATGCCCTGTTCTCACGAGCACACCGCCATCTCTTGCCTGAAGAGGGAACATATGCCCCGGTCGGCGGAAGTCAGACGGCTTTGCATTCTCAGCCACCGTAGCCCTTGCAGTCTGTCCACGTTCCACAGCAGAGATTCCCGTTGTGGTGTCTATATGGTCTACGCTGATGGTGAAGGCAGTGAGATGGTTGTCGTCGTTATGTGTGCACATCTGAGGCAGTCCTAATTTCTCGCACAGTTCCCTTGTCATAGGCATGCAGATTAGTCCCTTTGCTTCTGACGCCATGAAGTTCACATTTTCTGTTGTTGCGAACTCAGCAGCACAGATAAGGTCGCCCTCGTTCTCACGGTCAGGGTCGTCTGTTACGAGTATGCATTTCCCGTTTCTAATAGCCTCGATGGCTTCTTCTATTGTATTAAACTCTTTTTCCATTATATCTTTTTCGTTCTGTATTTTCTGTTTTTTTCTGATCTCTGTTTCTTAAAAAAGCTCGTGTTGCAGATTAAAAGAATCCAGCCTTTGCAAGGGTGCTCATGATGCCCTCCGAAGAGTTCTTCCCTAACATTTTCTCAACGTATTTTGCAATGATGTCTGTTTCAAGGTTCACAAGACTGCCTATGCGCAAGCTGTGAAGAGTGGTAACAGACTGAGTGTGAGGGATTAGGGAGACGGCAAAAGAACTTTCGTCTACCCGAGCAACAGTGAGAGAAACACCCTGAATGGTTATGCTCCCTTTCTCCACGATATGCCGGAGCAGAGAAGGAGCGCATTCGATTGTTAACCATAGAGCGTTATCGTCGTTTCTTCGTTGAGATATTCTCCCCGTGCCGTCGATATGTCCTGTTACGAGATGTCCCCCCAGTCGTGTCTGCAGAGAGAGTGCCCTTTCGAGGTTTACAAGGCTTCCTGCCGTCAGTTCTTGAAGTGCAGTTCTTGCGACTGTCTCTGGCATTACGTCAGCCTTGAAGCTACTGTCAGAAAGTTCTGTTACAGTTAGGCAGACCCCATTTGTGGAGATGCTATCTCCTATTCTTGTATCCTCTAAAACCTTCTGTGCCCTTACCTCGAGTGAGAAGCTTCGTGCTCCACGAGTCATGGCGACAACGGTTCCTATTTCTTCTATTATTCCTGTGAACATTTTTTTTCTACTTTTTTATCAATACTACGTTGATTTAATATTTAAGCCGCACAAAATCAATAATTTATATTAAGAAATTCTTATATATTCTTAACTGTAAAAATTTGGTCAAGTCACTGAATTTTTTTCAGTAACTTTGCAAATCACTACACATGCATTGTTGTATGAAAATAGGACTCGACCAATATACGGATATAATAACATTTGCAGACAAGAACTCGGCTGCAAAGTTAATAAAAAGTTTTGAGAAAATACTCATTGAGGTCATAATTTTATATATGATTATACCCATAAAGGTAAATTTTACTTAAATGGAGCGGTATGGCTCTCATGACGAGCAGACATATCGCAACAACTTCGTCAAGAAGAAGTCGGAGAGTATTGACTGGCTCAAAATTAATGTGTCACTTGCCAAACGTTACTATGGTGAGGAGAGCAGACGTGCAATAGCCATAGATCCCAGCTTCATCAGTAAGTCGGGCAAGAAGACACCGCATATCGGTCGCTTTTGGTCAGGTTGCGTATAGGCAGTGAACCATGTCCTTGAGATTATGGGAATAGGCCTGATTGACATTGATGCCAATGACTGCATCATGCTATGGGCTCACCAGAGTCTCACTGGCAAGGAACTTGACCTTAGGAACAAGAGCATGGCAGACTTCTATATCAGTGTTGTCAAACGCTACAAGAAGAAGCTGTTTTTCTCTAACGACATCTCGCTTTCGGGCGATGAAGTACTTGCCTATTACAGAATCAGGTTCAAAATAGAGTTTTGTTATCGCGATGCCAAGGGGTAACAGGGCTTATGCATTGCCTGTCTCTCAACAAGTTGAAACTCGATTTTGCCTTTAATGCTTCTTTCGCTTCTCTCAATGTGGCAAAGGTCACAATGAAGGAAATGGGTATGCAATATCCCATGTCTTCATTTAAGGCGCTTATGACCAACTCTTACATAGTAAGGCGAATTTTAAAAACGTGTGGGTATAACCCTAACCGAATTTTAATTAGTAAGATTTTCAAAGATCTCTCGTGCTTGCAGCGCAAGACTGCTTAGCTATATAATGATTTTTTTACCAACTATTGTTATTACATACTATATTCAAACCGTTTGTACATTTCTTTCCCATAATACAATTATTATTCACTTTCAGTATTTACAAACGATTCTAAGAAATGATCAATCAAAGCAAAAATATAATCATTCATGGATGTTCGATCTTCATCTGTCAAATGATGTTTTTCTTTATTGTAATAGTCACCAATGAAGGCTATTGGATAGAGCGGGCTGTCGAGGTATTCCCGGACTTTCCAGTCATATTCATTTCTTGCAGGGTAAATAGTGTAACTCCAAGAATAACCTAACAAAACATTTCCCCATGAGAAATCATCAGAAGGGATAATATTATTATCTGGAAGTTTCTTGTATGCAGACACAGCTCTGTCTCTGTAATAATCAAGCAAGTAACCTTCAGAAGTAGCTTTCAGAGTCTTTAATGTAAGCCATGACTTGATTAGTTCAATATGATTCGTTGGAGATTTTATATAATCCTTAACCTTTTGGAAAACATAATTCTTTATGTAGGACAGCATATCAGAATCTTCCAACAATCTTTCGACCTGTGGTGATTCCAACCACCAAGGAGAACTTGGCCGTTTTGAGAAATAGCAGCCTTCAAAGTCATAAGTGCAATTAGGTATATGACCAAATTTGACAAGACCAGATACGACCCGGAATAGTCTAAACCAGTTAGCAAACTCGTAGTCGGATTCTTTAGTTCGGCTCTTATGAAGAGCACTGCACAATTGGTTTATCTTCATGTATCTTTTAGATAGCATTTCGTGCGTTATGATAGCGGTATCAACTGATTTCCATAATGGTGTAATGTCCCCCATAAGATACTCGTTATCTTCCCACATATTGACAGATTCTGCATAGCCATCCTTGCGGAGATTATCCTTTATTTGTTCCTCTTCATCATACCAGACTGGCAGAGATATTAGTGGAATCTTTGTAATGGATAATTCCGACACGTCAACATTCAGAAGGTTTTCATCTGAAGTTTGGTTGATGATTTGAACAAGATAACGCCAGTCCATCTTGCTGTTGGCTCTTCTTGTCAGCTCTCCTTGCTCATTCTTAGACCAAACCGAGTCAAAATAGTTTCTTCTTAGACGTCTTGTGAAAGGAACTAATAACTGGGTATCCTTGTGTTCGGCCAATAATGTAATCAGTGGAAGTACAATATCCAAGTCACAGTTACGCAGCCAGTTCCATACGGAGTTTGTGTTTGAAAGACTAATATCTGAATCTTTCTTCTTAACGTGCATACTCAACAATATACCACGTAATTCTCCATTGTCAACAATAGCATCAACAAGTTCTTTTAATGCAAGGAAATATTTGTTTATATTGTCAAGAGAACAGAATTTCTTATAGTTGTCAAAACTCAACTTTATCTCATTTGCATTCTCTGTAATTTTTGTCGGGGCACTTACAAAAAGTTCACGAGGGTTCAAGGATACAGGTTTTCCATCCTTCCACGCTTTCTCTTGCATCAAGCCTATTTGCCAATACCATATAAAGAACTCATTCAGTCCATTGTCAGCAGTATTATCCTTACCTCTATTCTGCCAAAACCATTCTTCTCGTTCTTCCCATTGATCAGAATAAGTCTCAATCTCTTGTTCGGACAAAGACGGTTTCCCTAAAAGTATAGGTTTGATGTTTTCAGTGGAAGACAAGGGCTCTCCTGTGGTGTTAATGACGACATATGTTTCTTCACCTCTTGAACGGTTTTCCATATCATAATACAGAACCTTCAAATTGTTCAAAACAAACTTGCCAAAGTCAACGAAATCTATATGATCATTTTCTTTAAGAACATCATCTATTCTTTGAAGAGCAGAAACCATACTTTGAATAGAAGCATCAAAATCATATTCATTAAAATACCAGCTTGAAGCCTTAATATCTGTAATGGACGTGTTTTGCGAAATAAAAACATTACGAGCTAAATCACTCAAAAAATACAGTGTACTTTCCCGGATGGCATATTGTAAATGTGGCTCAAAATCATCGTTTCGTTCTTTCTTTGATATTAAATAATCATCAAAGCAACCTCTTGCTTTGGTATTTATTACGCCCAACAGTAAGAAAAGCGTAGTTAATCTCTGCTGACCATCGCATATCTGTATATGATTATGAGGTTGCTCATAACCATAGACCAATCCCATCGTTAAAATGGTGTTAGACTCATTCTCAAAAAGGTCTATAATATTTTTAACGAAATCTGTGACAAGTTCTCTTGTTTTTTTTGACTTCACGTCAACAACAGCCTTATCACCCCAACAAAAATCTCGCTGAAGGTCTGGAATAATGACTTTTGTGTCACCTCCAAAAAAATCGGAAAGAGAATACTCATTTCCACTTATGAAATTAACGACTCTATTCATTGTTATCTCGCATATTATAATCCTTTTTAAATCGTTCTATAAACGAATCCGCATTGGCTTCAATCTCTTCAATATCCCATTTGCTACTTGCAAATGATGAGATTGTATGTAGCAGATTGCGGCTTTCAAATTTTCTTTCGTTGTGGAAGAACTTGAATTTCTTCTCCTCGAACGGCAGGTTGCTAAATTCGGAGTTGTTCTTGCCATATAACAAAACAAGGTTGCCTATACAGTGTTCGCTATATCTGGAAGGATTAGAAAATTCCGTATCAGAGTTTCTCAAATCTTTTGCTTTTTCTAATGTAATTTCTGTGCCATCCCCTCTAACATACCGTATTTCTTGTGTTTCCTCATTCACAACCGAATGGTAGAACATTGATTTTGGGTAGATATGTTCCAATGACTTGTTGTCCCAGATGGAAAAATCAAACTTTATACCTTTATTATCGTTCAGTCTGTTGTATTCAATGACATTAAGACGTAGCAGCTGTTTGTATGCCTCAGAATCAATAACATTATACACATGAGACTTGCAGAACTTTTCAAGTAAATTCCTTGCACGTTCACTTCTGCGTTGTTCGTTGGAAACACGCTGATTCTCATTTTTTATGTCAACAGTAAATTCTTCTGTCATCTCCTTATGAGTTGACCCGATCAGCCTCCAGCGTGAATATTCTTCCAGCGTTTTGTAGTTTCGCTTATTGGCAATGAAGAACATAATTATATTATACTTGTCTTCAACATCACCGTTAGAAGAAATCATTGCTAACTTCAGATTGTTGAAAGAACGAGGGTCATTGAATATATCTTCAAAATCTTTCTGTAAATCTCTCAATCCCTTGAAAACCTCTTTAGCTTTTCTCTTATCACCATCAGGAAGCAGTTGCTTGAATGTCTTGAATGAAAATTTCTCATTGTGGTTACTCTTAATGAAATAGTATTCAAGCAACAATCCCATAGGCTTGTTAGTATTGAAGAATGATGAAACATCATCTCGATACCACCAATAAAGCCATTTATCCCATTCACGTGCATATTTACTACGGAGAGCATTTGTTTCCCAGTCAACTGCGACAATCTCCTGAAGTATAGCATACGTGTCGTCTATACTCTTAATAGCAGGAACACCGTTGAGCGTATCTGGCAAGGAGATGATGTGAAGAATTTCAGCTTTGACAAGTTCTTCGTCGTGCATAGCAGCCTTTTGACCGTTCATCATTGTGAAAGTTCTTATAGCCTTTGAACGACTGATTACTATATATAAAAGGCTAATCTTGTTTAAAAGGTAATTCAAGAAGTCGACACGCTCCTCTATAGCAGGCAACTTGTCGTTAATCTGTTTTATAGCCTCTTTAAAATAATAGATGTCTTGTATTCTATTGTTTTCGTCATAAGAGTTATAGTCAAAATCCGTTTCTTTCAATTTTGCGATAAAATCCCTTGACTGAGTACGAATAGCATAATCAAGATTTATATCTTTGTGTCCACTGATGTTTTCACGTCCCAGACACCACAATAATAAATATAAAGTTGTTGTTCGTTGCTGTCCGTCAATTAGAATGATATTGTCACCTTCTTCTACTACTGTCACACCTTGCAAGAAATATTGCTGTGTGGGATTATTGTGAAAAGCATCCAACAGACTGGACAATAGATATTCAACCGATGTCTCTTCCTTACTATTTCTTACAGACCACTTATACCCCCTCTGGTAATTGGGGATTATGAATTTTTTCTTTCCATTGTCTGGATAGAGATATTCTTTAAGTGTTTTGAAATTTGTTGCCATTTAATCTACATATTTAAAGAATTTCTAACGCTATAGCCGCACACGCCTCCGCATCTGCCAAGGCATGATGATGGTTCTTTAAGTCATATCCGCAGCGGGCGGCAATGATGTCGAGGTTGTGATGTCCATTTGGCCAACGCTTGCGTGATGCGATGCAGGTGCAATGGAAGTCATAGTCGGGATAGTCCATCTGATAGATGCGAAAGACGGCTTTCAGACAGCTCTCGTCAAAAGCCTTGTTGTGTGCCACCAACGGTAATCCCTCAATATGAGGCTCTATCTTCTTCCACACTTCGGGGAATATCGGTGCATTCTCAGTGTCTTCAGCACATAGGCCATGTACCTGGCTGCACCAGTAATTGTAATACTCTGGCTCTGGCTTGATAAGGGAATAGAACTTATCCATAATCTCCCCACCGCGTACTATCACTACACCAACAGAGCAAACCGAAGAGCGTTCATTGTTGGCAGTCTCAAAATCTATGGCTGCAAAGTCTTGCATATCCTATGTGTACTTATTGGTTATCTTTATTGATTAGATTGACCACTACTTTCACCATAACATCTTTCTCTTCCGTACGGCTTTCGGCTATCATCAATGTCAGAGCAACGAGGGTGTTGTCTGCTATACGCTTTCTACCGTCTTCGGCATACAGGATGCCGTTCTTCTCCATGAACCAAAGAAAGAGCATGGCTGCAATACGTTTGTTGCCGTCGCTGAACGAATGGTTCTTCACGACAAGATAGAGTAGCATGGCAGCTTTTTCCTCTACTGAGGGGTAGAGGTATTCACCACCAAACGTCTGGTAAATCTGCCCAATGCTGCTTCTAAGTAGGTGTACAAAATTATTTTTATAATCCTTGCATCGCCTACTGCGCATTATCAGCAAGTGACAACAGTCGAGTAGGAGTCGCTACACTCCTTTATGTCACATACTGATTCTACATCACCAATCAATACAATCATTATAAAAATAATTTTGCACACCTACTTAAAGGAATCATCTTTCTCATTGGCAAACCATTGGCTACCACCAAACTTCACCTTCAAGGCGTTGATAGCATCCATGGCATTCTCATAGGTGGCATGAAAAGGCTCTTCTTTGGTCGTCTTCTCTATTCCTAATGTTTGATAGTCGTAGCGGTCAAGTGTGTCGAGGGCATAGACATAGTCGGTGATGACATTGAACAGTCCTGCATATTCACCCTCTGAAACCTTGCCTTGGAGGGTGAGGGCACGAGACATCAACCTCACCACATCTTTCAACTCGTCATAGTGGTCGAGGCGACGCTGGTCAATGGCATAGCCTTTGACAAGATACTGTTTTAATATATTGTTAGCCCATTTCCTAAAGACAATTCCATTCCTGCTCTTTACTCTATATCCTACAGAGATAATCATGTCAAGATTATAATAATCAATATTTTGCATTTGAGTATATCCCTCTTTCCTGCCATATTTCTTGGGTGTCGCAAATTTTGCGACTACCGGCTCACCTTCCAATTCCTCCCTCAATGCGTTATTGATATGTTTTGCTATTGTCTTGTAATCTCTACCATAAAGTTGAGCTATTTGCTCTCGATTAAGCCACACGGTATCTTTCTCCAACTTTACTTCAAGTTGGGTATTGCCGTCATCTGCTGTATAGAGCACGATAGATGAACCGTTATTCGCAACAACTCTATTCTCTTTCATACCTGTTCTTCCTTATTGTATTTATTCCACATCTTTTTAATTTTCCCTGCTATCTCCTTGCGGAGCCAGAGTGGTTCGGGCACTTCTATATCCTCCCCATTCCATAATATTTTCTGATGAAAATCGAATGTGGGACGAAGGCAATACTCGAAGATGCTATAGTCTTCTTTTTGCTCTATTTTATACTGCGATTCATGCAAAGGAAAATCACGGAGATAGTTGGCTTGTCCTGTACTCAACTTTAATCTTACCTTTTGAATGTTGCAGTCGCCACTTGCAGTTACGCCAAAATATTCATCGAAGTGTTCTTTTATGCACACCTAACTTAATTCTCCTTCTTGACAATCCCATGAATGCAGATATCCTCACCAAAGGTATGCACACCAGAAATGCTGAAACGGAGAGCAGCAGAGAGGTGCTCTATGCCAGCCCCCTCAACGGGAGTCTTCGCCCCCTCGCCACCAACAATCTTTGGAGCAAGGAAAGCCCATAGGTCGTCAACAAGTCCCTCCTTTACGAAAGCCTCATTGATTGTTCCTCCGCCCTCTACGAGCATACTGTCTATCTTCTCCCTTGCAGCATGACGAGCCATCTCTGTTAGAGAATCATGCTCCCAAAGCTCTATTCCAAGATTTCTCAGAGCCTCTTTCCTCTCTTCTGATGCTTTCTCGCTATGAACTATTATGGTGCGAATCTCCTTTGCTGTCAGTGCAATACGAGAGGATAGGGGAGTGCGCAGACTGCGGTCGAGGATAATTCTTATCGGGTTTCGTGCTTCCAGCTCAGAGGGAATCCTCGTGTCGAGCATAGGGTCGTCAGCCAATACCGTTCCTATTCCGCAAACAATCGCCATGTGGTTTCTGCGGAGGAGATGCACGTGTGCCCTTGACTCCTCTCCCGTGATCCATTTGCTTTCCCCAGAAGATGTACATATTTTCCCATCGAGCGTCATGGCATATTTCATTGTAATCCACGGAATGTTCTTAGAGATGTATTTCAGGAATACACGGTTTCGGAATTCTAACTCCTTGGCAAGGGGAGAATCAGTGTCGAGAACCTCCACCTCTATCCCTGCCTCACGGAGAATGTCAAGCCCATGTCCTGCAACAACTGGATTAGGGTCGGTGAGTCCCACCACCACCCTGCTGACCTTATGCTCTATGATCGCCTCTGTGCAAGGAGGCTGTTTCCCATGGTGGCAGCAAGGCTCAAGGGTAACGTAAATGGTGGCACCCTCGCAGGAGATGTTTCGGCGGTCGGCATCGGCAAATGCTTCACGCTCAGCATGCAGTGAACCATAGCGAGTGTGGTATCCTTCCGCAAGGATGATTCCCTCACGCACTATAACCGCCCCCACCAAAGGGTTCGGGTTTACTCTTCCTGCTCCTTTCTCAGCTATTTCCATTGCTCGCTTGAGAAAGAGGGTGTCTGTGGTTGTGATCATTGTTTTCAGTTTCTTTTCTTTCTTTATGCCTCTGGTTCTTCTGATTTGAAGAGAGGGGCGAACTGACCTGATATTTTCTCGAAGAGAGGTGACTCTGTGTATGCCGTAGACTTTTTCAGCATGGAGACCGTGTCGCCTATGGAGTTGTTGTAGCAGGAGAGTTCGTTGCTTAACTGCGTCTTGTGGATAGCGAGAAGGCGTATTTCCTGCTCCCGTTCCTCAATCAGCTTCCGACATACCGCCTTTAGAAGAGGGACAACCAGTTTGTCGAAGAGACTGTGGCCGTGAATGAAGAGGTATGTTGTCTCGGGCGACAGTCCGAGAGAGCGAAGCGACTGTTCTGTCTGCGGAATTGTCTTCGATATCCTTGGGTTGTTTTGCCGGAGAGTTCTGATTTTATGTTTCACCCTTCCCCTCAGCTTTTTCAAGACGTCTTCCGTGTTACCTGTTGTGATGCGTCCAGGTGAGATGATGTTGTCCATATCGGTTATGGAGAGAGTGTGATAGTCGAATTTTCTATATAACGCCACCGACCAGCAGAACAAAGGCCACACCTCTTCAGAGTATCTCTTCAGGAAGAGTTCAAAGTCGAAGATTCTACGGTCGTTAAGAGTCGTCATGACACAGACGTCATGGAGTCCCTTGGCGTAACACTGCAGGTTCTCAATGGAATACGCAAAAGTATGGAATACGTAAGGAGTGTGTAGCAGAGACCGTGAGCCCTCCGAGGAACCTTGCAGCAGATAGTCGTAGTCGGCATCAACACAAGCAATCATATCGTGCCCTGTGTTTTGAAGCAGAGAGCCAATGGCAGACCGTTTCCCTCTTCCAAGAACCGTTCGCTTCTTCTCCTCTTTTGTTGGCAACATGATTTCGAAGAACTGCTTCTCGTTTTCAAAGCGCCTAAGCACTGTTCTCCAGAACAAGACATCATCATAGCTCTCGACATAAGCAATAATCTTACGCCGACTTTTCTCCGACCGCAGTGCGTTTGCTGCCGTCATATATTGCGAGCTGATATGGTGAGCCAGTTTCATGTTTTTTTCTATAAGGTGATGTCGCTGACCTCCGTCACTTTATCCATCCATCCGTTCATGATGATAGCAGGAGAGTGAGTGCTGAGGATGATCTGTACGTTTGGGTTAAGGAGAAGAATGGTGTCTATGAGCTCCTGCTGCCATTCGATATGCAGTGAAACCTCTGGTTCGTCCATAAGGAGGATGGTGTTATCGCCATCTTCCAGGAGAACGGTCATGAGGATGGTGAGTAACTGCTTCTCACCAGAGCTGAGCAGACGAAGGTCAAGAATTTCGTCCCATTGTTTCAAGATAACAGTGTTCTCTTCCCTGACGATTGTTTTCTCTGTGGCAGAGAACAGACGGTCAACAGTATCGCAGAACAGATTCCACCGTTCATTGTGTGGATAGTGTATGATTCGTTCTTGAAGAGCAGCAATATTTGTGTCGAACTCACTTCTCACGTCTGGAGTTGTGACGACATCGTAACGCAGGAGAGTAGCATCCTCAGGATGTGTGATGATGGTGATGTCTTTGCTGTCTTTTCCACTCAAAGCCATAACCCCACTTGCCACTCTTCGGAGAATCGTGCTCTTTCCGATTCCGTTGGCACCGCTGAGCACGTTTACCTTCGGGTCGAGCTTCCAGAGAATGTGCTTTCTTCCCTTCCAAAGTGCCCCAATTTCTATCTGTTTTATGTATTCTGCGTATTTTTCCATACTTTTAAAGTATTTTCTTTGTACAAAAATACTGTTTTTCTCTGAAATGTTTGTAATTTTGCACAAAATTTTAACATAACTAAATTATTTTGACGAAAAATTGTCAAGAAAAAGATGAAAAGAAACACTAATTCCCCTATACTGGCACATCTCTCCATGTTCCTCGCATGTGCCTTCTGGGGACTAATGGCACCATTGGGGAAAGATGCCATGACACACGGAATAACCGGACTGGATATGGTGACCTTCAGAGTGGCTGGAGCAGCAATTCTTTTCTGGATCACCTCCCTCTTCGTAAAGCGAGAGCATGTGCCAGGGAAGGACATTATACGTTTCATAGGAGCGGGATTCTTCGGAATTGTTACAAACCAATGCCTCTATATCTACGGACTCTCTCTCACCTCTCCCGTGAATGCGAGCATTGTGACAACCTCGATGCCAATTTTCGCAATGATTCTTGCGGCAATAATTCTCCGCGAGCCAATCTCTGGTAAGAAGGCGTTGGGAGTGTTGATGGGTTGCTCTGGAGCACTCATTCTCATTCTCACGAGTGCCCAAGCAATGAGCGACAAGGTGGGCGACATTCGAGGCGACTTGCTTTGCCTTGGTGCACAATTCTCTTTCGCTCTGTATCTTTCGCTCTTTAACCCCCTGATAAAGCGTTATAGCGTCTTCACCACAAACAAATGGATGTTTCTGTTTGCAACATTCTTCGTGATGCCCGTCTCCCTGCCCAGTCTTACTGCAATCGATTGGGTGAATGTTCCAGAGAAGACATGGTGGGAAGTGGGGTATGTCGTTCTTTTCGGTACATACATAGGCTATATCCTCACCATGATTGGGCAGAGAACCCTTCGCCCAACAGTGGTTTCTGTTTACAACTATGTTCAGCCGATTGTATCTGTTGTTGTCTCTCTCGTGATAGGAATGGCTGTTCTTCAATGGTCTCATGGCCCTGCCATACTCCTTATCTTCCTCGGTGTCTGGCTCGTTACAAAGTCGAGGGCAAAGGGCGAGCCGAAACGTTGAAAAGCCTCCAGAGAATTGGCGAGATAATCCCTCCAGAGAATAGGCGAGATAATTCCCTCCTTCTAGTCTGACAGACAGAAAATCGATAAACCTTTTAAGACAATGTTCAGTATATCACATTATTTTCCAATAACCGACCCGACATTGATTTTCTTTGTCGTACTGCTGATAATCCTGCTTGCACCGATTATCATGGGTAAGCTTCGTATTCCCCATATTATCGGAATGGTGCTTGCCGGAGTCCTTGTGGGACAGTACGGCTTGAATATCCTAGTTCGCGATGACTCCTTTGAACTCTTCGGAAAGGTGGGATTGTATTACATCATGTTCCTTGCCGGTTTGGAGATGGATATGGAAGGCTTAAAGAAAAATGCCCGTAAGGTTCTGACTTTTGGTCTCCTGTCTTTTGTTCTTCCTTTCGTGTTGACATATTTCACCTCTATTTATTGGCTCGGCTATTCATCGTTATCGGCAATGCTACTCTCTTGCGTGATGTCTGCATGTACGCTGATAGCCTATCCGATTGTAGGGCGTTACGGCCTTCAGAAGAAAAAGGTTGTTACGATTTCTGTGGGAGCATCCATGCTCTCTCTCCTCCTCTCGCTCATCACGCTTGCTGCACTCTCGGGAGTGTTCTATGGCGATGGTGCAGATGTAAAGTTCTGGACGGTGTTCTTACTGAAGTTTGTGGGCTATTGCTTCTTTATCTCCATGGCGACACGAAGGCTGACACGCTATTTCCTTAGAAGATATTCAGATGCCGTTATGCAGTTCATCTTTGTGATGTGCATTCTGTTCATGTCTGCTGCACTCGCCTCATTGATAGGACTGGAAGGAATCTTTGGAGCGTTCTATTCCGGACTGATTCTCAACCGCTTCATCCCTTCTGTCTCTCCACTCATGAATCGCATAGAATTCACAGGAAATGCGTTGTTCATACCATATTTCCTTATTGGAGTGGGTATGCTCATCAATCTTGGCGTACTCTTTGAAGGAGGCAATATCCTGCTTGCCGTAGCCGTTATGGTGGTGTTTGGCACATTGGGAAAAGCCCTTGCCGCCTATGCCTCCTGCCTTGTGTTCCGTATGCCGTGGGTAGCAGGAAACATGATGTTTGGACTCACCTCCGCCCATGCTGCTGGTGCTATTGCCATGGTGATGGTGGGCATGCAGATGGAAGTCTCTCCAGGTGTCTTCCTTATGGACGATACGGCATTGAATGGCGTTGTGATGATGATTCTCTTCACTTGCGTCATAAGTACCATTGTCACCGAGCAGGCAGCAAAGTCTATGGTGCTTCACAACGCCCGCAACAAGGTTGTTGAGAAAGCAGATGGCGATGACGAGAAGATTCTCATTCCAGTGAAATATCCCGAGACATGCGACACGCTTGTGAACCTTGGCATACTGATGAGAAACCGTAAGCTGAACAGAGGACTCGTTGCCCTGAATGTTGTTTACGATGACGATAATGCCGCTTTCAACCAACGAGAGGGACAAGAACTTCTCAACCATGTTGTGCAAACAGCTGCAGGAGCCGATGTGAGAATGCAGACACAGGTGAGGCTTGCCACAAATATTGCCAATGGCATAAAGCACGCCTTCTTGGAATACGATGCCTCAGAGATTATCATGGGGCTGCACATACATCAGGAGGTTACGAAACGCTTCTGGGGAGAGTTTGCACAAAGTCTCTTCAATGGTCTGAACCGACAGATAATCATTGCGAGATGCGTGATGCCGTTATCTACCCTCCGCGGACTGCATGTTGCTGTTCCTTCACGAGCGGAATATGAACCAGGCTTCTCTCGCTGGTTAGAGCGTCTTGCTCGTCTTGCTGGAAACCTCGACTGCCGCATCTTCTTCCATGGAAGGGCGGAGACCACTGCTGTTATTCGTGAGTTCTTAACGAGGGAGCATCCGAGTGTTCGCGCAGAGTTCCACGATATGGAGCATTGGAATGAGCTGCCGTCACTTGCTGGAAAAATCAGTAAGGAAGACATGCTCGTGGTTGTAACCGCTCGTAAGGGAACCATCTCCTATAAGTCTGCCATGGACCGTCTCCCAGACGAGATCTCAGACTATTTCCATGGTCAGAACCTCATGATCATCTTCCCAGACCAGTATGGAAAGTCTGAGACCATGACCTTCACCACTGCCCAGCATACAGAGCAGTTGTCGGCATACGACATGCTTCGTGGCTTCCTCCATCGACATTTTAATCTATAGGAGAACCGTAATGAAAACGTCTTCCACAATAGTGAAACGACCGTCCCAAACAAATAATTCCAACCTACTTATTGATTTTTTATAGCTTATGATAACAGTAAAGAATATATGTAAGAGTTTCGGAACACTTCAGGTTCTGAAGAATATAGACCTTGAAATAGAGAAGGGAGAAGTGGTGAGCATCGTAGGACCTTCGGGAGCTGGAAAGACAACCCTCCTGCAGATCATTGGTACACTCGATGGAGCAGACAGTGGAACAGTGGTGATTGGAGGTGAGGAGGTTACGAAGATGTCGCAGAAGAAACTTGCCGACTTCCGCAACCGCCATATCGGATTCGTCTTCCAGTTCCACCAGCTGCTGCCAGAATTCACTGCACTTGAGAACGTGATGATTCCTGCACTCATCGCTGGTGTTTCAAAAAGCAAGGCAAAAGAGAAAGCGATGTCTCTGCTTGCCATGCTCGGACTAAACGAACGCGTAGGTCATAAGCCATCACAACTCTCTGGAGGCGAGAAGCAACGTGTTGCCGTTGCCCGTGCTTTGGTGAACGACCCAGATGTTGTTCTTGCCGATGAACCCTCTGGTGCGCTTGATACAAAGAATAAGGAAGAGCTCCACCAGCTTTTCTTCGACCTTCGTGACAAGTTAGGGCAGACGTTCGTGATTGTAACACACGATGAGTCGCTCGCTGCCATCACCGACCGCACCATACATATGAAGGACGGAAGAATTGAAGAACCTGCTCTTCCTGTAGAAGAAGAACCTCTCACTCCCTCAGCTCTTGGTGCAGAAGAACCTCTCACTCCCTCAGCTCTTGATGCAGAGGAATCTCTTACTCCCTCAGCTCTTTATGCAGAAGAAACAAATTCAGAAACAGAATAAAGAAAAAGAAATATGGCATTACATCTCGGAAAAATGAATACTTTGAAGGTGGTTCGGAAAGTAGATTTCGGACTCTACCTTGAAGGAGGTCCCACTGGAGATATCCTCCTTCCCACTCGTTATGTACCGAAAGGAACGAAGATTGGCGATGAACTGGAGGTTTTTATCTATCTCGACCAGGAAGAGCGCCCTATTGCCACCACCCAACGCCCAAAGGCAATGGTTGGCGAGTTTGCTTTCTTGAATGTGGCATGGACAAACGAACATGGCGCATTCCTTGACTGGGGACTAATGAAAGATGTCTTCTGTCCTTTCCGTGAGCAGAAAATGCGTATGGAGAAAGACCGCAGCTATATTGTCTACATACATATCGATGAGGAGTCTTACCGCATTGTGGCAACGGCAAAGGTAGAGAAATGGTTGTCAAAAGAGAAACCTCACTACAAGCCGAACGAAGAGGTGAGAATACTCGTCTGGCAGAAGACCGACCTTGGCTTCAAGGTCATTGTAGACAATATGTATCAAGGACTTATCTACGACAGTCAGGTGTTCCGTGAATTGCGTACAGGCGACCGCATGAAGGCTTATGTCTCTAATGTGCGCCCTGACGGAAAACTTGATATCTCACTGCAGAAAAGTGGCTATGAGCAGGCACAGGACTTCTCAGAGCGCCTTCTCGAATATCTCTTCCGTCACGATGGCTATTGTCCTTTCACCGACAAGTCTCCTGCGGAAGATATCTACAGTGAGTTTCAGGTGAGTAAGAAAGTCTTTAAGAAGGCTGTTGGCGACCTTTACAAGCGTCGCCTTGTAACCCTTGCCCCTGACGGCATTGAACTGAAGTCTTCTGCAATATACGAATAGAGGCATATTCCTGCTTGCCATGTCTTGATTTAATCTTATCTCTTTACTCTTACATACACCACCGTTGCGGCTATTATTATGATATATATAAGGTATAGCTGCACGAGGTTTATGTGTACACCAGAAATGGAGGTGAAGGGAAGAGAGGAGAAGAAATGCAGGAAATTGTTTTGCATGTCTATAATCCACGACATCACCCAAGCAACAACACTGGAGGGCAGTGCCCAAGGCAGTAGGGTGGTGAGGAGGAGAAGCACTGTTCCGCAGATAATCACTGCCGAGAGCGGTATCACCACAAGATTCGTTATGAAGAACATTATGGGGATTGTGCCGAAGTAGTATGCTGCCACTGGCATGGTTCCTATCTGTGCAGCAATGCTCACACTTGTCAGCTGCCACACCCTCTCCAGAGATTTCCTCGTCCAGTGCTTCCTTTTATTTTCAAAGCACAAATCCTCACCAGGGCTCTCAACCATCTCTTCTATCTCCTTTGCATATATCAGTATAGCGGCTACCGCAAGGAAGGAAAGCTGGAAGGAGATATTCCACAGCATTTCTGGCTCTATTGCGAGAAGAAGGAGCATGGTGACACCAAGTACGTTCAGCGGATTCTGAAACCTTCCCATCTTGCGAAGAATCTCCCAAATGGTTAGCATTGTTGCTGCACGAAGTAAAGAAGGAGGCATGCCTGTAATGAACACGTATGTCCAGATTATGGTGAGTATGATCACCGAGGTCACCACCGAGCGCCACCGAAATAACACTGTCAGCATGAGGAAGATAATAGATAGGTGCATTCCTGAGAGGGCAAGAATGTGCGAAGCTCCAGCGAGGGAATAGTCGTTGCGAAGCTCTTTTGTTAGTTCTTCCTTATATCCGAAGGTCATTGCTGATGCCACAGCAAACGGCTCTTCCGCCATTCCTGTCTCTTTCAGTTCTCCGATAATGGCTTCTTTCGTTTCTATGGAGAACTGTTTCCCCCTTTCCCATAGTGTGATTTCCGCCTCTTCCTCTCCTTCATGGCTTCCTATTAGCGAGAAAGAATACCTCACACTGCCCATCAGCACAAGGCTCACCATCAGCAAGCAATCGCAGAGAAAACTGTTTCTTCTGTACGAAAACAGGGCAGCAAGGGCAATAAGAGCAAGAAAAATGCTCCATTCTCTTACCGAAAGGGCATCTATGTACCTTCCGGCAATAATTCCCAAAGAAAAGAGAATTGCGTACCTTAACATCGGAAAAGTATGGATTTTTCCTCGAAAATTAGCCATTTCCATATAAAATTCAACTTTTTTTGAAAAAAATCGAAAAAAAATTTGCAGGGTTCAGAAAAAGTTAGTACCTTTGCACTCGCAATTGAGAAACATACTCTAAAACGTTTCTTCAAGGGCGTTTAGCTCAGCTGGTTCAGAGCATCTGCCTTACAAGCAGAGGGTCGGCGGTTCGAATCCGTCAACGCCCACCAGGGGTGTTTCCCCCGTGGATTCCTTTTTAAGGGTCTGCGGGGGATTTTTTTGTTTATGCCCCCAAATGATATTCTGTTTGTAGCTGAAGTGTTCATAATGCAACTGTTTGATTGGTTCATTGAATAAGTAGGCGAAAACTCTTTGCACACCTACGACTATTACAGTGCAAAGATAGTGCAAATCGAAGACAAAACAAAATAAAAAAACACAATTTTTATT
>SAMEA3663036__coassemble_119_pt1 | contig 37164 bp, 21 predicted proteins | sample SAMEA3663036__metabat2_high_PE_014 | metagenome-assembled genome bin SAMEA3663036 (sample SAMEA3663036) | pig gut metagenome | biome: pig gut; feature: pig-associated habitat; material: faeces | place: France | collected 2012
ACAGTCATTATAAAAATAATTTTGCACACCTACTTAATGTAACATTTTTGCACGCGTTTGTTACATTAAGATGTAGTTTTGTTACAAGGGGTAGGTGGAGAGATTTGCCTTTTGGGAAGAAAACATGTGCAAATTCGTTGTATTTCAGTATTTTTTCTTGCTGATTTTTCGAGTTGGTTTGCATATTTTTGATTTTTGTCAAAAAAATCTTTGGAGGTATGAAAAAAAATCATTACTTTTGCAAAAAATATCTTTACTGCCTCGCAACCCGAAGTGTTACACAGCAGATGCCTCAAAGAAATTGTTGAAGGTGAGAAAACGTGACGCAACGTGACACAATGGGAACCTGCAAGGAAGAATAACTAAAATCAACAAAACAACCGAAGTCTTTTTCTATGGAGATCAAAAAAACGATCATGACCGTAGCGGTTTCTGCGGTCGTAACAACAGCAACAGCACAGTACCCTACAATTCCCGATTCTGTTAAGGTACGTGAAGCGCGAGAGAATGCCGAATGGGCAGCAAAAGACGATGCTGCTTGGCAGAAGGCGCTTCCGACCGTCATAAACAGCATGTTCGAGGGAAAACCGTTTGTTCCACAGAGCTCCCGTCCTTCAGACTTGAAGCAGGCAAAGATACCAGCTTTCCCAGGAGCGGAAGGAGGCGGAATGTATTCCTTTGGAGGGCGAGGTGTTAACTACCTTGGAGCGCCAGTGAAGAGCACCGTCTATGTGGTTACCTCACTGAAAGACTCTGGTCCTGGCACACTCCGTGAGGCTTGCGAGGCAGGAGGTCCGCGAGTGGTTGTTTTCAACGTTGCTGGCGAGATAAAGCTTGAGCGCCCAATAACCATCACCGCACCTTATATTACGATTGCTGGTCAGACGGCACCTGGAGACGGTGTTGTGCTCACAGGAGAGACGATGCTCGTAGACACCCATGATGTGATTATTCGCTTCATGCGCTTCCGCCGTGGAGCAATGGATGTTGCTCACCGAGATGATGCCTGTGGCGGCAACGGAATCGGAAATATCATTTACGACCACTGCTCTGCATCTTGGGGACTCGATGAGGTTATGTCAATGTACAGGCATGTATACGCAAGACATGGAGGCAAACAAGACAAGCTCCCTACAGTGAACATCACGATTATGAATAGCATATTCGGACATGGCCTCGACCTCTACAACCATGCCTTTGGAGCATCAATCGGTGGTCATAACAATCTCTTTACACGCAACCTCTTTGCGAACAATATCTCCAGAAACCCTTCCATCGCCATGAATGGTGACTTCAACTTCGTAAACAACGTCATCTTCAACTGGTGGAACCGCTCTATTGACGGAGGCGACAACCTCTCAGAGTACAATATCATAAACAACTACTTCAAGCCCGGACCAATCACTGGCTTCAACCAGAAGAAGAACGTCGACAAGACTTTGAAGGCATACCTCAAGGCACTCAAGAAAGGAAAGATGTATGAATACTACACCTCTGAGGCAGGCAGTGGAAAAGACGGTAAGGCCCCAGAAATCTGCTTCCGAATCTTAAAGCCAGAGAACGGACGTTCAAAGGAGAGCAAAAACCTCTGGGGAAAAGCCTTCGTAGATGGAAACGTTGTTGAATATTTCGACGCAGTCACCAAGAACAACTGGGACGGAGGCGTTCAGCCAGCAGGAATGAGCATTGCCGAGGCAAATAGCAGGCTGAAAGTTGACGAGCCTTTCAAATATGCTGCTCCCGAGAAGGTTCTGAGTGCCCAAGAGGCTTACGAATATGTCATTGCTAACGTTGGAGCTACAATACCTTGTCGTGATGCTATAGATGCAAAGATCATCAATGACGTGGTTACTGGAATTCCTGGCTATGCTAAAGATGCAAAGGTTTGTGTCTCTCCGTATTCCCACCGCCGTCTTCCTGACGACTCTTATAAATTAGGTATTATAACAAATCCACAACAAATAGGCGGACTACCACAATATGCTGCTGGTACGCCACGCATTGACTCTGATGGTGACGGAATGCCTGACGAGTGGGAGAAAACTCACGGCTTGAACCCTAACGATGCCTCAGATGCCACTCTTCTTTCAGAATCTGGATACATGAATATTGAGTTGTATATCAACGATCTTGACTATTTTAGACGGTAAGCGCAATGCCATTCTTCTGGCAGAACAAAAGGTGGGCAACCTTGTGATGGAAACCTAACTGCCAGAATAACAGAAAACGAAACGTAAACAGAAAGCAGAAAAATGACAATCGACAACATGCTAAAGGCAACTGCCTGCAAAAACTGTCTGAAAATCGTCGTCTTACCTGTACTCCTCATGCTTTGCACTCTCGATTCGGTGGCGCAGATAGCAGGAATCAGCTGCTGCGACTGGATGATGCTGAAACGCCAGAAGTTGGGAGCTATCTGCCTCTCGAAGGAAATAAACGCTGACGGCTTGGAAATGGATATGGGACCGCTTGGAAAAAGAATTCTCTTTGAGAACCGCTTCCGCCCCTCTGCCGACTCCCTCTCCGTAGGCAGGAAAGACTATTCTGACCCTGCTAACGGAATCTCCATAGACAGAAAGACCGGCATTCCAGAAGCAGAGATATTCAAAAAGGCAGCCGACTCTCTCGGCATTCGTGTCTCCTCGATCGCCATGTCTGGCTTCTATGCCCAGAACCTCCTCAGAAGAACCTTCGCCGACGGCAAGGAGCTCACAGAGGCAGAGCGAAATGACAACTACCGCTCTCTTATGCAGGACTGCCTGAACACCATGCGCCTCTTCGGAGCAAAGGTTGCCTTCCTGCCGTTGGGAGGCAGTGGATATAGCTGGAAGAGTGTTGGCTCTGCCGACTACAAAACCCTCGTGAAACGACTCCGTATGTTCGGTAGGATGGCAGAGAAGGAAGGCGTTGTGATTGGAGTGCGTACCTCTATGGACGTTGATTTCAATATCCAGTTCCTGAAAGACGTGAAGAGCAAGGCGGTAAAAATCTACTATGGCGTGCAAGATGCTTGCGATAACAACCGTGATATCTGCAACGAACTCAGAACGCTTGGCAAGGAGCGCATTGCACAGATACATATTTCGAACACCGATGGAGTCACCCTTCGCCACGACCCGAAGGTGGACATGCCGAAGATAAAGGCAACGCTTGAGGAGATTGGCTATCAAGGCTGGCTTACCGTTGAACGCAGTCGCAACGCAAAGGACGTTAGAAACGTGCGTGCTAACTACGGCGACAACGTGGCTTATCTGAAAGAGATTTTCCAGTAACAATCAGAGAAAGTTCTAATCAGAGAAAGTTCTAATCAGAGAAAGCTCTAATCAGAGAAAGCTCTATTCAGAGAAAGAACAATCAAAAAAGAACAATAACAAAAAAACAATAATATCCTATGTCTATGAGAAAAACATTCAGAATTATTGCCGCTATGCTTGTGGGTGTTTCGGCAACAATGTTCGTCTCTTGTGCGGATGGTTACAGTGACGACCCACAGTTTGCGAGTGATGTGCGGAACACGCAACTCACGTCACCAGACATCGACAAGAGCTGTTTCGCTACCATCAGCACCTCTACAGGAGAGAAGATCCAGATGACCTGGCCTCTCGTGCGTGGTGCAGGCGGGTATCTCGTGAATGTTGCCATTCAGAGTGGTGACACCGAGACTCCTGTTATCACAGATAGTATCGTTGACGGTGTCAGCGTGACCTTCTCAAAGCTTGAAGATACGAAGTATCTCACTTCTGTCAAGGCACTTGGCAACGAGAAGTACAACAACACCGATGCAACCTCAGCCTCAAGCTTTGTCTTCTCAACAATGGTTGAGGGTGTCACAATCCCACAAGGCACAGACGTGGCACAGTTCGTAAATAACTACATTGCTGAACATAAGTCGGAAATGGATGCTGCTCTTGCTGCCGATCCAAACAACTACGAGATGGCTTTTGAGATGGAGGCAGGAGCACAGTATACCCTTGCAGAGCCTGTCGACTTCGGACTCTACCCCGTTACCTTCCGCTCTGCCGACAAAGTGAAGCGTGCAACTCTTACTCTCGGTGAGAACGGTTATATCACCACTCAGGCAGGATTGAAACTGAAATTCATAAACTTTGACTGTACAAAAATGCCTGCGAAGATGGGACTGCTCACGCTCGGAGCTAATCCTGACGCTTCTATCTCTACTGAATCGCTCGGCTATAAGGCACAGGGAGCTAACCAAGACGGTTTCGTTATTGAGAAGCCAGTGGTATTCCAAGAGTGCTGGGTGAAGAACCTTCCTGCAACTCTTCTCTACGGAAATGCAAAGCCATGGTCGCTTCGTGACTTCCGGGTAAAGGATTGTATCATCCAGGCTGCTAACGCTGCCAATACCACTCCGTGGATAAACCTTACTGGTTCTTCCAACGGTCTCATTCAGAAGATTACCTTTGAGAACTCTACCTTCTTCAATACTGAGAAGAACGACAAAGAGCAGTACTTCATTCGCTATAGTAACTCTTCTAATGCTCAGCCAAGGAAAATCTTTGGAAATTCTCAGAACTTCTTAGAGTATACTGTTTCAAACTGCTCCTTCCTAAAGACAAACCCTAAGAAGGACTTTGCAAACAATATGCCGAATACCCAGAATAATAAGCAACTCTGGATAAAGATCGACAATACCGTCTTCTACGATGTCTATCGTCTCTATCAGTTCATACAGTCACAGTGGATAAAGACCACAACAAACAACTTCATGTCTTACTCTCCTGACTGTACTCCACAGACAACAGACTTCGGTCCTGGTGGACGTACAGACCAGTTCGGAAACTTCTATACCACAAAAGATGAGACACAGGAAATCAGTGATAGCGCCCTACAGCCTCTCGATTTCTCAAAGGCCAATGGCGGTGTGAACCTCCAGCCTACTGGTCTCGCCGGAGCAGCAAAAGCTGGAGACCCTCGGTGGTATTAATCCTTCTATAAGATACTTGTATCAAATACAGGAAAAGTACTTTTTTGCAATACGGAAAGAGATCGTATACATTAAAGGAAAGTACTTGCAGACAATAACAAAAGAAAAGAATTCATACAATGAACAAGATATCAAGAATAATAAAAGGTATGGCAAAGAGCTGTCGACTGGCAGCGATTTCCTTAGTCCTTATGCCTGCCATTGCATTTGCTCAGGGAGGAAATAAGGTTCAAGGTACCGTACTCGACGAAAACGGCGAACCAGTTATTGGTGCGTCGGTTATGGTGGTAGGAAATAAGGGCACGGGTACCGTTACTGACATAAACGGTAACTATGTGCTTACTGTTCCGCAGGGAACAAAAATCCGAGTGTCCTATATCGGTTACAATACAGAAGAGGTGAAAGCGGGAACAGATGTGAAGTTGAAACCTTCTGATACTTCTCTCAACGAGGTTGTGGTTGTTGGTTACGGCTCACAGAAAAAGGCACACCTCACCGGATCTATCGCAACAGTTCCTATGGACGAGATTCAAGACCTCTCCAGTGGTGGACTCGCTTCTACTCTCTCTGGACTCATCAACGGTGTCTCTGTATCTGGGGGTGAGAGTCGTCCTGGTGAGAATGCCACAATCAAAATTCGTGATACAAACTCTCTCGGAGATGTTGGCGTCACTTCTCAGGAACCTCTCTACGTAATCGACGGATATATCTATCCTAACGACGTGAAGACTGGAAACACCAGCGAGAACCTTGGTGCTACAGCGTTCAATAACCTCGACCCTTCTGAGGTGGAGTCTATCTCCGTTCTCAAGGATGCTGCTGCCGCTGTCTATGGTGCTCGTGCTGCAAACGGTGTTATTCTCGTGACCACGAAGAAAGGAAAGATGGGTGCCCCAAGAATCTCTTACAGTGGTACCTTCGGTCTTACAGACGAGGTGGCACGCCCAAAGATGCTCAATGCTTATGAATATGGTCGTCTCTACAACGCCATCAAGACAGCAAACAACCAGAAGAGTGGTGTGTCACTAAAGACCACAGACCTCTATCAGTACGATGAGCTCATGAAGATGCGCTCTCTTAACTACGACCTCCTCGACGAGAACTGGAAGACCGGCTTCACTATGAAGCACAGCGCAAATATCTCTGGCGCTACTGAGCGTGCTAACTACTTCGCAGGCATCTCTTACTTCAAGCAGGACGGTAACCTTGGAAAGCTTGACTACGACCGTTGGAACTACCGTGCTGGTGTTGACGTAAAGGTAACAAAATGGTTGAAGGCGAACATCACTGTTAGTGGTGACAACGGAAAGAAGAATACTCCGCTCGTAAAGGTTGGTGGCTCTTCAAACGAGAAAGACTACAACATCCTGCTCACTCGACCACGCTATATCCCAGAGTATGTGAATGGTATGCCAATCGCAGCCTATGGCATTTCAAACAATCAGATTGCTACCGACCAGCTCTACTCTTTCTCTACTCTTCGTGAGAATGGCGACTATAGCCGTATGGTGACATCAAACATCAACGTAAATGGAAGTGTGGACATTGACTTCGGTGGAATATGGGAACCTCTTAAGGGACTCTCCGGACGCATCACATACGCAAAGTCTGTGAACACAGACAAGACAAACCAGTATGGTACCGACTATACTGTCTATTCTATGAAGACTCGCTATGGAAGCGGCTCACACCTCTACAACGATACAGGCATGTACTATGAGGGCGTTACCCTCGACGATATCCTTCTGGATAGCAACTACGTGCCTCTCACTGTTTCAAACGGTTCTCCATCGTTCCTTAGCCGTAACTCAACACGAACAGATAACTATCAGCTGAACTTCACTCTGAACTACTCACGTGACTTCGGAAAGCACCATGTTGGAGGACTCTTCTCTATCGAGAAGTCAGAGGCGGAGTCAGAATATCTCTATGGAATGGTCAGCGACCCTTATCCTTTCACCACGGGACAGTCAAACTCTGCCGAAGGAAACACAAAGGTTGTTACGTTCACACGCTCAGAGTCTGGTACGCTCTCTTATATCGGACGTGTCAACTACGCATACTCAAACAAATACCTCCTTGAATTTCTCATGCGTGCCGACGCTTCTACAAAGTTCGCTCCAGAGAACATGTGGGGCTATTTCCCTTCTGCAAGTGCTGGTTGGGTGATTAGTGAGGAGGAATGGATGAGAAACGTGAAGTGGGTAAACTACCTCAAGCTGCGTGCTTCATTTGGTCTTACAGGACGTGACAATACAGCGGCATGGCAGTGGATGCAGGTATACGCTCAAGACCAGAACCGCGGTCCGGTATTCGGTGAGGGAACAAACCAAGAGACCGACAACCGTATCACCATCAACAAAAACAACTCTGCTGTTAACCGAAACGTTCATTGGGACAAGTCTTACAAGAGCAACTTCGGTATCGACTTCAATACACTCAACAGTCGTCTCTCCATAAACTTCGACGCTTACTACACCTGGAACCGTGAGATGCTTCTCAATATTCACCACTCTACACCGACAACTATTGGCTCTCAGACAGCTGCTCTCAACATCGGTGAGATGGACAACTATGGTGTTGAATTAGGAATAACATGGAAAGACAAGATTGGAAAGGACTTTAAGTACCGTGTGGGCATCAATACCGGCTACTCTGACAACAAGGTTCATTTCATGGACTTCGCAAAAGAGTATACTTACCGCCAGATTCAGGAAGGTGGACGCTCTGACGTTGGAGTATGGGGTATGGAATGTCTCGGAATGTTCCGCTCTTACCAAGAGATAGAGGAATACTTCGACATGTACAACATCACCTCTTATATGGGCATGACAAAAGATAAGGTTCGTCCAGGAATGCTTATCTATAAGGATGTTCGTGGACCACAGCAAGAAGATGGCTCGTATGCAGGACCAGATGGCATCGTTGACATCGATAACGATCAGGTGCAACTCTCAAAGCGTACAAGCAATCCTTACGGATTCACAACAAATCTCTCTGCTGAATATAAGGGCATTTCACTCACTGCACAGCTTTCTGCAAGCTGGGGAGCATACAGTTTCGTGCCGTCTTCTGCTCTTAAGCCAGGCTCTTATGGCATCGAGATGACAAACATGCCTTCTTTCTGGAACGTGGACAATATGTTCTCTTATGAAACCATTACAGACGCTCAGGGAAATGTGCTTACAGAGGCAAACCGTGGTGCGAAGTATCCTAACCTCGCATACTCTACTGTAAACTCAGTGACATCGTCTTTCTGGCGTATCAGTGGAGCACGCGTACAGCTTAACCGCCTCACTCTCGCTTACACCATTCCTTCAGAAATCGTGAAGAAGATAGGCATACAGTCTTGCCGTATTAATGTTACTGGTCAGAACCTGATTAGCTTCTATAATCCATACCCTGATCATTTCATCAGCACTCTCTCTGGCTACGGCAGCTATCCTAACCTCCGCAAGTGGACAATCGGTGTGAACCTCGGTTTCTAATCATTTGGGAAGTATTGGAAAAAATCATTGATTCTAAAAAACATAGAAATGAACATGAACAATATATATAATAAGGTGGGAATTGCCGCTCTGGCACTCTTCACTCTGGCATCCTGCAGCGATACCTTCCTTGAGGAGAAGAAGAACTACGACAATGTCAATGCCGGTATCTACGACTACTACGAGGGTGCCAGCAGACGCGTCAGTGATGTCTACTCATGGTGTCTCCCTGACCCTACTTCTAATGCCAATTGGAAATACAACTGTACCGGAAATGCAGACGATCAGTCAAAGTCTACAGAGGAATATGCAGGATTCTCAATCTTTGTGCATCCTGAGAACGAGATGATGGTTCAGAATGGTGCTGCTACCGTTCCTGACTATTTCCACAACCAGTCAAACAACATCCAAGCAAGTGTCTGGGGAAGAATAAGAAATATTAATGATGTCATAAAGGGCATCAGCGAGGGCGCTCTCCCTCAAGATAAGAAAGACGAACTCCTCGGACAGGTATATTTCTTCCGTGCATGGTGCTACTACCAGATGGTGAAATGGTACGGAGGTGTGCCTATCATCAGTGAGGTGCTTGAACCAGTAGAGACAAACTCTACTCCACGCTCCTCTGCAAAGGAAAGCATTGAGTTTATTCTCAACGACCTTGAGACATCTGCAAAGCTCCTCGCTGCATCCACAACAAATGGTGGGTGGTCGGCAAACAACTGGGGAAGAGTGACTTCTGGAACTGCTCTTGCACTCAAAGGGCGTGTCCTTCTGCTTTGGGCTTCACCGCTCTTCAATAGAGCAAACGACCAGAGTCGCTGGCAAACCGCCTATGAGGAAATGAAGAAAGACCTCTCTGTTATAAACAGTTGCGGACACAACCTCTACATGGGTGAAGGCAATGAGATAAACGGTTCGGCTTTTGCTAAGATCTTCACAAAGACTCGCTGTTCAGAGGATATCTTCGTAACGCTTTACAATACCATTCAAAGCGGCGACACACAGAAGAACAACCCTTGGGAGCGTGGCATCCGTCCGAAGAATGCTACAGGTAGCGGACTCAACGCATCTGCCATGATCGTAGACCTCTTCCCAATGGCAGACGGAAAGATTCCTGCCAACTGCGAAGCATACTCCTCTCTGCCAAAGTCATCTATTGATTACGAGGCTGAGTATCCATTCATGAACCGCGACCCTCGCTTCTATCGCACCTTCGCATTCCCTGGCGTACGTTGGGCATTCGATGGAGACGCTACTCAGCAGAACCCAGAGAACCCTTCTTACAATAGCGGAAAAGACTATGAACTCTGGAACTATGCATGGTACCAGACCACAGACGAGCGAGATAATATCAAGAACGGTGGATATGGAGCTGACAACCTCGGTTCCAGCAACAAGGGAATGTATATTCGTAAGCGTTCCGACGACCTTGACATCAATCCTTCTCCTCTATATCAGAATTGGGCAGCAAGTGCCAACCAGAGCGGTTTCCTCTATTCTGCTGCTCCTTACGTAGAGATAAGATATGCTGAGGTACTTCTGAACTTTGCAGAGGCTGCCGCTGGTGCTAACAAGCTTGAGGAGGCAAAGAATGCCCTCGTACAGATTCGCCAGCGTGTGGGATACACTGGAGACTGCGGATTGGAGAATATCACAGCAAGTCAGCAGACATGTATGGCTGCTGTTCTCTACGAGCGTCAGATAGAGTTAGCTTACGAAGGAAAGCGCTTCGACGACATGCGTCGTTGGCTGCTCTTCGATGGTGGTGCCAACTTCTCTGAAATTCCAGGCGCTCCTTCTTCTTGGACACTCACCGGATGGGGTGGTAATACCTGCACTTGGTTAGGCTTCAAGCCTTTCAATGGTCAGCGTCGTGAGAACCTTGAATTCCGCGTTAGCAACGACTGGAACGACGGTCTCGGCTTCGGAACGGGAACAACAGTAGCCTCTGACCCTATCACTGGCGATGGTGAGGAGCGTTGCAAGGCAATCGACCTCCGTAAAGACCTTGCTGCTCAGCAGGAGACTCTGAAAGCATGGTATCAAGACCATCTTGTTCGCAAGTTGCGTGCTGGAGATGCCTACGACTCTAACCAGGCTCAGATGTTCATGCATTTCTGGGCAAAGTACTATTTCCTCGGTCTTGCTCAGGGCGCTTTGAACTCTGATGCAAACCTCCTCCAAACCATCGGATGGCAGGATACAAACCGTGGAAATGCTAATGGTACCTTTGACCCACTTGCAGAATAAATCTTCTTCGCCTTTTCTCTCCCACCTCTGCTTCTCTTTTCTAAAGAAACTAGGAGTGAGGGGGAAAAGGACAGAACAGCTGAACAAAAGGACAGAAACAGTCACTTTTTGTAGCTCTCTAACAAAAAAGGCGACTCTTTTATTACTAACAAATAACCAATTAAAAAAAACTTTATTTATGAAAAAGATTTTACTCATGGCAGTAGCTCTCATCGCTACAGCAACAGCTGCCTTCGCAGCAGACAAGACCGTGACTCTCGATCTTTCTAAACCAGACGCTTTTGGATATGCTGTTCCTGAAGCTGGAGGCGCAACACCTCTTGAAGTGGGACAGAAAGTTACTCAGGGCGATGTAACCATCACTGTGGCTACTAACGGAACCACTCCAGTGCGTTTTTGGAGCACCAATGGCGCTATCACTTTCCGCCTTGCATCAGGATGTTCTATCGACATCGAGGCTGGTGGTGCAAACATCAAGAAGATTGAGCTCACTGGAAACAATATCAAGGCAGACAATGTCGATGCTACTCCAGGCACTTACACCGATGCTCTTTGGGAAGGCTCTGCTGCTAAGGTTACCTTCACTCGCAAGGCCTCTACAGTGCAGATTGCCACTATGACTGTTACCTACGAGGCTGCTGACGGTCCTGCTGGTGAGGCAGAGTCTTACAATGCTTGCTCAACAGAGATTACCGACTGGAAGGCAGAGGTAAACGAAGAGGGAAAGACCGTCTATTCATGCACTCCAGTTACAACTGCTTCTGATGTCTTCGCAAACGCTACTGTAGCTGATGGAAAGTCTCTCGTGAACTTCAGCACTCCAAACATGGATGTTGTAGCTGTTGCAGGTGCAAATCCTAAGGACGTGCAGGGTGAGCCAGGTGCTGGCTTCCCAGGATGGCAGGAATGGCATGATGTGAAGTGGGATGTTAAGAACCAGAACCTCGACGACAAGAAGACTTCTTACTTCGACTATATCCTCGGAACAGGAAACCCATACGTTGCTCTCGATGCTGAGGAGGTTACTACAGATGGTGTTGCAACAGGTATGTGGCGTGGTCTCTATACTTACTATGAGCCAGACGGAAGCAAGGGAATGCCTATCAATGGTCTCTACTACAAGTTCTCTCCAAAGGCCGACGGAACTGTAAAGGTGCGTGTATTCTCTAACAAGGGCAACCGAAACACTTATGTTGTCGATGAGGCTACAAAGACTCCTATCGCTTACAAGGCTGAGGGCTACGTGAACGGTCAGAATGAATCTCTTGATGATGGTACAACACGTAAGAAATACCTCTCTGCTGACGAGATTCAGGAGATTCACAACTCCATGAAGGTTGTTGACGGTGTTGATACAGCTCCTTATGTAATCGCAGGTGGCAACCAGAATTTCTGGGGTTACCTCACTTTCAGCGTAAAGGCAGGTGGTTGCTATTGGCTCTTCCAGCACTCTTCACAGATTGGCTTTGGCGGTTATGAGTTCACAGCAGGTGCCTCTTCAGGTATTGAGAATGTATCAGCTCCTTCTCTCGTAAAGAGCAACCGCGTTTACAACCTCGCTGGTCAGGTTGTTGACGACAACTACAAGGGTATTGTTATCGTCAATGGCAAGAAGATGATTCGAAAGTAATACTTAATAATTCACTATTTACAGTTTATAATTTACAGATACAACGTCTGTAAATTATAAACTGTAATTTGAAGAAAAAATTAACCTTATGCGCCATATACTATCACTACTTACACTTTCTTTCTTTACTCTCTTTTCCTATGGACAAGATGTCACAACGCAGATGCCAGAGGAGATACAACCAATTGTGGCACCATTCGACATGCCGCAACTGAATCGCCCACAATTCCCAGAGCGAAAAGAGAAAATCCGACGTAGTGCAGATATCCAGAAAACCATCGACCGATTGGCACGAAAAGGGGGAGGAACAGTCGTTATACCAAAAGGAAAATGGCTCACCGGCCGCATCACCCTGAAGAGTAATATCTGTCTTCAGATTGACGAGGGCGCAGAGCTGCATTTCTCTGGAGAGGTGAACGACTACTTGCCTGCCGTGCCTTGCCGTAACGAGGGTGTCGACATCCTCGGTCCTGGCGCTATGATCTATGCCGATGGAGCGGAGAATATCGCCGTTGTGGGGAAGGGAAAGCTTGTTGCTCCTTCTCGTGATTGTGAGCTCTTAGACATCACCATGGCTGGAATCCCTGACATCGTGCAGGAGATTCCTTTCGCTGAGCGTCTCTTCGATGGAAGTAAGCCACGCTCCGCTTTTGGCTTCAACGCTATGGAGGGCAAGCCAGAGCGAAATGCCAACGGCAGATACTACGGTACGCTCTGCCTTCCGGTCTTCTTCGGACCAATGAACAGTAAGAACGTGTTGTTAGAGGGTGTGACCCTCGAAGGCTACATCTTTTGGAATATTGTCCCTGTCTACTGCGAGAACATCATCATTCGTGGTGTGAAGGTAGAGAGTCATGGCATTGCACGCACTGACGGCATAGACATCGACTCTTCTGTGAACGCACTCATTGAATACACCTCTCTCGACTGTGGCGACGACTGCTTCACGCTGAAAGCAGGGAGGGGTATGGATGGTGTGAAGAAAAACCGACCAACAAAGAATGTCGTTATTCGCCATTGTCACGCAAAGCGAGGTGCTGGCGGATTAACCGTAGGCTCTGAGACGGCTGCCGGAATAAGCAATGTCTATATGCACGATGTGGTGATTGACGAGTCTTCATACGGAGTGTATTTCAAAACTCGCCGCCCACGAGGTGGGGGAGGGGAGAATCTCTTCTTTGAAAGGGTGCGCATGAAGCAGCCAAAGCGTCGTGCCGTTTATTGGGATATGCTCGGCTCGCCTGTTTATGTTGGAAAGTTAGCAGAACGCTTCAATTCAGACAACGACCCTCGCCTGACTCCTTATTTCCGAAACATCCATTTCAAGGACATCACTGTAGATTCTTGCAAGGAGTTCCTGAAAGCTATCGGGCTTCCTGAGTCTCCTATCGAAAACGTTACCTTCGAAAACATCTCTTCTCCTTCCCATCAAACCGTTCTTCAGGATGTTGGTGCGTTTAGCATAAAATGGTAGGTGAAAGTCGAAAGTCAAAAGGTGAAAGACTAAAGTCAAAAGGTGATAGGAAAAAGGAAGTTTTACAGTTTATTTTGCAAAAACATAAAAACACATATTAAACAAACAAAGCAACAATGAATATCTTTAAGAAAACAGTATTCCTGTTGCCTCTCGCTCTATGTAGCGTTGCAGGATATGCTCAGTACCCACAGTTAAGTAAAGAGGCAAAAGCAAAGATCGACTCAATGGAAGCGTCTTGGGCAAAGCATCAGGCGGAAGTGTGGGAAAAATGTGAGCCGATAATAATGAAAGAACATGCAGAAGGTAGACCTTATGTGCCTTGGGCAGGGCGTCCTACCGACCTCCCACAGGCAAAGATTCCTGCTTTCCCAGGTGCTGAGGGCGGTGGAATGTACTCGTTTGGCGGTCGTGGTGGAAAGGTATATGTCGTGACATCGCTTGCCGATTCCGGACCTGGTACCCTTCGTGAGGCATGTGAGGCTGGCGGCGCGAGAATCGTTGTCTTTAACGTTGCGGGAATCATACGTCTTGAGAGCCCACTGATTATTCAGGCTCCTTATATCACCATTGCTGGTCAGACAGCCCCTGGCGATGGTGTCTGTGTTGCCGGACAGACTTTCGGCGTTGACACTCACGATGTTGTTATTCGCCATATGCGCTTCCGTCGTGGTGAGACATACGCACACCATCGTGAGGACTCTTTCGGCGGTAACCCTGTGGGAAACATCATGCTCGACCATATCTCTGCCGAATGGGGACTCGACGAGAATATCTCTTTCTATCGCCATATGTGGCACCCTGGAGCTGACTACAAGGCTGAGAAGCGAGGAACCGTGAACGTAACCATCCAGAACTCTATCTCTGCCAAGGCTCTCGATACCTATCACCATGCCTTCGGCTCTACGCTCGGTGGCGAGAACTGTTGCTTCATGCGAAATCTATGGGCAGACAATTCTGGTCGTAACCCCTCAGTCGGTTGGAACGGCATCTTTAATTTCGTAAACAATGTTGTCTTCAACTGGGTTCATCGCTCTTCTGACGGTGGTGACTATCAGGCAATGTACAACTTCATAAACAACTACTACAAGCCAGGACCTCTCACTCCAAAGGATACTCCTATCGGGCATCGTATTCTCAAGCCAGAGTCTGGTCGCTCTAAGCTCTCTTACAAGCAATACGGTCGTGTCTTCGCTACAGGAAATATCATGGAGGGCAACGAGCGTGTGACACGCGACAACTGGGACGGTGGCATACAAATAGAAAGTCAGCCAAACACAGAGGGATATACCGAGCAGATGAAAGCCAACGAGCCTTTCGCAATGCCTCATGTCACTATCATGGGTGCTCAGAAGGCCTATGAGTTCGTGCTCGACAATGCAGGTGCCATGTTCCCTACTCGCGATATCGTCGACCAGAGAATCATCGACGAAGTGCGCACCGGAAATGTCTACTACGAGAAGAAGCTTCCAAAGGACAACCCTTATGGTGACACCAGTGGTCTTGCAGAGAAGTCAAAGGCAGAAGACGGTTCTTTCAAGTATCGTCGTCTTCCAAAAGATTCTTATAAGCTTGGCATCATCACCGACCCAAGGCAGATGGGTGGATACCCAGAATATCACGGTACTCCTCGCATAGACTCCGATGGCGATGGCATGCCAGACAGCTGGGAGCTGATGTACGGTCTTAATCCAAACGACCCTTCTGATGCCGTTCTCGACTGCAACGGTGATGGATATACAAACATCGAGAAGTACATAAACGGTATTGACCCTCGCGTGAAGGTCGACTGGCGTGACCTCTCTAACAACTACGACACGCTCGCAGCAAAGGGTGGTCTCGACAAATAATCCTTTTTCCCTCTCTCTTCGATAAAAAAAAGAATATGCATACTGTAAAGAAAAGAATCTCTTTAGCATTCCTCGCCCTTACTCTTTCTCTCTCTGCCTTCGCACAGACGGTGCTGTTGAAGAGTGAGGGTCGCGAGGAGGCTTACGTGAACACAATTCTCTCTCGTGCAGAGAAAAACATCTCTGCCTTGAACCTTAGTGGGGAGAAGGCTACAAACGTGCGAAACATAGTAGCAAACAAATACTTCGAACTCAACGATATCTATTCTGAAAGAGACAAGGCAATAAAGTTCGCAAAAGACTCTCTCTCTGGAGCTGAGAAAAACAAGGCGATTGAATTGGCACGCATGACGTGCGACTCTCGTCTCTACCGCTCTCACTTCGCCTTCCCTGCCTCGCTCTCCCTTTATCTCTCTCCAGAGGAGATAATTATGGTGAAGGATGCCATGACCTACAATAAGGTGAAGGTTACCTACGATGCTTACCTCGACGAAATTCCTTCTTTGAAAGAAGAGGAGAAGGCGCAGATATATGCCTGGATGGTTGAGGCTCGCGACCTTGCTGTTGATGCTGAGGGCAGCAAGCAGAAGCACGAGGTGTTCAATAAATACAAAGGTCGTGTGAACAACTATCTCTCAAAGCGTGGCTATGACCTCAACAAAGAGCGTGAGGCATGGTTCAAACGTTTAGAGGAAAGAAAGAAGGCAAAAAAATAACCACTCACCTTTGTGTTTGATCTGGCTGGAAGTCTGTACCACACTTTGCAAAAGAGATGTTTTGGTACTGGCTTCCAGCCAGCCGTTTTTTCTATTGGCATTTATCCGACGACTTCGTCACTCAGTTGCTCTGCGTATAGGCTTTTAGACTAATCCCTTACAGAAAGTCAAGGTTAAGGTTGATGTGGTTAAGGTTGATGTGGTTAAGGTTTAATTGTTTCAAAACTTTGGGTTCCTCTGAAGAATCATCCGAAAATTGGAACAATCATCTGAACTTCCAATCTTCTTTTCTCGCTTTTTTTTTTCGCTCGCAAGACATCGCTCATCAAACTATCTGTTTGTCTGTTATACATCAGCCCTTTCATCGCTTTACACCCTTTTTCTGCTTTTCTCTAATAAAATATAGAGAAAAATCATTTTCTTTCTTTGCATACAATAAAAAATCTTTTATTTTTTCGGCTTTCTGAGAATAAAAATGTAACTTTGCAAAGTATTCTCCTCCTTCACGAAGTCTATCGAATGAAAATGAAAGCAGGTAGATATTTCTGAAATGGAAGAAAGACGAGGAAAAATCGACTAACTTTCAGCTTTAGAAAATAGAACAGAGGGGTATATCAATCGTGATCGTGTTTCCCCCCACACACATCACTTTTTTTTCTCTTTTTAACAACGAACAAAAGATACAAATGACCGAGCAAAGCTTTATCAAAACACTTGAGACAAGCATCCAAAACAACTGGGAGCGCAATGCTCTCTCCGACTATAAAGGTGATACCTTCACATATCAAGACGTGGGCATCATCATAACACGATATCACTCTCATTTCCGGAGGCGTGGAATAAAGAAGGGAGACAGAATTGCTCTCTGCGGACAAAACTCCGCAAGGTGGGTGATTGCGTTTATGGCTGTGGTGACCTACGGAGCTGTGGCAGTGCCTATCTTGAAAGACTTCCGACCAGAGCAGATATATCACATTGTGGAACATAGCGGCTCCCTCATTCTCTTCACGGGACGAAACATCCGAAAGATTATCAACGTGAAGGAGATGCCTGGACTTATTGAGATGTTGAAAATAGAAGATATTCTCGTTCCAGAGTCTTCTGACGACAGTGCCTCTGCCATGACTATCTCTTTCGATGCAGAGCAGTCTTCGGAAGAGATGTGTGTCTTGAACTACACTTCTGGTACTACGGGCTTCTCAAAGGGCGTCATGCTCCCTTACCGAGCTATGCTCAGCAATTTAGAGCATGGCATGGAAAGTCTCCAGAAGGTTCTTCTGCCAGGAACAAATATCCTCAGCATTCTTCCTATGGCTCACATGTATGGTCTGATGATGGACCATGTCTGGGGCTTCGCCATGGGCTGCCATATCACGGTGCTCATGCGCCAGCCATCACCATCTGTTGTTGAGCAGGCTTTCAACGATATTCGCCCGCGAATCCTTATGTCTGTCCCTATGGTTTTGGAGAAGATGGTGAGAATGCGTGTCTTCCCGAAGCTTGAAGAGAAGAGAAACAGAATGTTGCTCTCATTGCCTTTAGTTGGTGCGGTGATGAAGTATTTCCTCCATCGCCATACAAAGAATATCTTTGGTGGGAAAATCTATCAGGTGGTGGTTGGTGGAGCGGCTCTGAACAATTCCATAGAAGATTTTCTTCGCAGCATACGGTTCCCAATCACTGTTGCCTATGGTGCTACGGAATGTGCTCCGTTGGTGAGCACCTCCAATTACCGTAAGCATAAGAAGAAGTCGTGTGGTTGTGCGGTGAAGAACATGACCATAGCAATCGATAGTCCCGACCCAAGAAAGATTCCTGGAGAGATCCTCTGCACGGGAAAAAACGTCATGCTTGGCTATTATAAGAACCCAGAGGTAACGGCAGAGACACTCTCTTCAAACACAGAATGGTGTAAGCTTCCAGAGAGCGAATATCCATGGTATCACACTGGCGATATGGGCGTTCTCGACTCTGATGGCTTCCTCTTTATTCGTGGAAGGAAGAAGAGCATGCTCCTTGGACCTTCTGGGCAGAATATCTATCCAGAGGAGATTGAGGACTTGCTGAACAACAAGCCCTTTGTGAACGAGAGCATCATTGTTCATCGTGACGATAAACTTGTGGCGTTTATCTATCCTGACTTCGATGGTGCTTACTCTCATGGTCTTGACAACAAGGCATTGCTGAAAATTCTCCAGCGTAATCTGAAAGAGGTCAACGATCTTCGTCCCGCTTACGAGTTCGTTTCTTCAATAGAAATCTGCGACCATCCTTTCGAGAAAACTGCCAAAGGGTCAATAAAGAGATATATGTATAGCTAAGGTTTCATTCCTCTTTTTCATGGAAAGCAGCTGTTCCAAAGTTCCATAGACAAAACGTGTGAGTGGCTAGACCTTGTCCAGAAGAAAAGCTCAAAAAAACAATAAGCGTGTCAATTTTCAATTGTTGCAATCATTGCAATTGAAGATAGACACGCTTATTCGTTCCCCACAAATGTGGTTATGACAAAACGGCTAAAAGCAGACTTCCCATAAATGGTTTCTTTTCTCTCAGCATGCATTAGCATGCAAAAGCAGAGGTCAAAAACAGAAGCCCAAAGCAAAAACCGTTACTTGTAGTACTCCTTCTTGCCTGCAGCAAGAGTGTTCTTCATCAGCGAGCAAATAGTCATTGGGCCAACTCCGCCAGGAACAGGAGTGATGAAAGAGCACTTGTTTGCAACCTCCTCAAAGAGAACGTCTCCAGAAAGGCGGAAACCGCTCTTTCGAGAAGCATCAGGAACACGTGTGGTGCCCACGTCAATAATCACAGCACCTTCCTTCACCATGTCGGCAGTAACGAAACCAGGTCTGCCTATTGCTGCAATAATGATGTCTGCCTCACGACATTCCTCTTTGAGGTTCTTAGAACGACTGTGGCAAACGGTTACAGTGGCATCGCCATATTCTTTCTGCATCATCAGCTGTGCCATTGGCTTTCCCACGATATTTGAACGTCCAAGAACAACGCATTTCTTTCCTGAGGTCTCGATGTTATATCGCTTCAAGAGTGTTATTATGCCAAGAGGCGTTGCAGAGATGAAACAAGGGAGTCCGATTGCCATTCTTCCAACGTTGATAGGGTGGAAGCCGTCAACATCTTTCCGATAGTCGATAGCCTCAATGATTCTCTGTTCGTTGATATGCTTTGGCAATGGCAGCTGAACGATGAAACCGTCAACGTCATCGTCGTTGTTGAGAGTGTCTACGCATTTCAGCAGTTCCTCTTCGGTGATATCGTCTTCATAGCGAATGAGTGTTGACTTGAAACCGCATGCCTCACAAGCCAATACCTTGTTCTTTACATATGTCTCAGAGCCTCCATCATGGCCAACGAGAACAGCAGCAAGGTGAGGCTGCTTCCCTCCGCCTTCTACGATGCTCTTCACTTCCTCTGCAATCTCTGCCTTGATGGCGGCGGCTGTCGCTTTTCCGTCTATAAGTGTCATAGAATATTACGTTATTTAAAATGTAGGTGATGCAAAAAAATATATAGAAAATTCTGCACACCTACCTATGTTTATTTCCTTTTCATGGCACGCATAGCGTTTGCCATCTGCATCATCTTGCTCGAGCCCATGCCTGTAACCATCTTCATCATCTTCCTTGTCTGGTCGAACTGCTTAAGGAGACGGTTCACCTCCTGAATATCTGTTCCAGAGCCTTTTGCTATTCGCTTGCGGCGTGACTGGTTGATGATGTCTGGATTCTCACGCTCCTTAGGCGTCATAGAACCAATGATCGCTTCGATGTTCTTGAAAGGATCGTCTGGGATGTCGATATCCTTAATGGCTTTTCCTATGCCAGGAATCATTGCCGCAAGGTCTTTCACATTTCCCATCTTCTTAACCTGCTGAATCTGACCAAGGAAGTCGTTGAAGTCGAACTTGTTCTTCCTAATACGCTTCTCAAGGCGCTTCGCCTCCTCTTCATCGAACTGCTGCTGAGCACGCTCCACGAGAGAGACAACGTCTCCCATGCCGAGAATGCGGTCTGCCATTCGCTCTGGGTGGAAGACGTCGATTGCTTCCATCTTCTCTCCCGTTCCAATGAACTTTATTGGCTTGTCGACAACAGTGCGGATAGAGAGGGCTGCACCTCCTCGGGTGTCACCGTCAAGCTTTGTGAGCACAACGCCATCAATCTCCAACTGCTCATTGAAAAGCTTTGCTGTGGCAACAGCCTCCTGACCAATCATTGCGTCAACAACCAACAGGGTCTCCTGAGGAGAAACAGCATCCTTGATGTTTTTTATTTGCTCCATGAGCTCCTCGTCGATAGACTGGCGACCGGCGGTATCAACAATAACAATGTCATTACCATTTTGGCGAGCATGGCTGATGGCATTCTTTGCAACAGAGATAGGGTCTTTTGCCTCTGGCTCAATATATACTGGTACGCCAACCTGATCTGCGAGAACACGGAGCTGCTCCATAGCGGCTGGGCGGAAGGTATCGCAGGCTGCAAGGAGTGGCTTGCGATGCTGACGCTCCTTGAGCATCAGGGCGAGCTTTCCAGACATTGTTGTCTTACCAGCACCGTTCAAACCTGCCATGAGAATAACGGCAGGGTGCCCAGGGGTGGAGTCGAGCTTCATATCAGCTGCCTTACCGCCCATGAGGGCTGCAAGCTCATCGTGAACAATCTTCACCATAAGCTCTCCTGGCTTGATGGCGGTGAGCACATTCATGCCAAGCGCTTTTTGCTTCACAGTGTCTGTGAAGGTCTTTGCAACCTTGTAGTTCACGTCGGCATCAAGAAGGGCGCGACGAACTTCCTTAAGCGTTTCCGCAACGTTTATTTCGGTGATTTTTCCCTCACCTTTCAGAATCTTAAATGACCTTTCAAGTTTCTCGTTGAGATTTTCAAACATATCTGTATTCTAATTGCTTTTTATTCAGTAATATAAAATAGGTTACAAAATTAGTAAAAAATACTGTAAATAACAGAAATAGATGCGTGTTTTTAAAGTACTATAACATTTTTACATCTAAAGCAGGTGTCTTGGTATATGTGAATAATTATGTTCTCCTACTCGTCTCTGGACATGATTTTCTGTAAAAAATCTTATAAAAGGGGAAAACCCATAAAGTTGTAGGGGTTTTCCTTTGGAGAAATCTTTTATTATGTGTAATTTTGCATGCAAAAGAAGTATTTTGACAATCAGAATTAAAAAACATAGTCATGAAAAAGTTTTTAGTTATAATAATCACATCCCTCGTATTGTTAAGCAGCTGTAGTTCATATACATCCAATGGAGCTATAGCAGGAGGAATGATTGGGTCGGCAATAGGTGGTATTGCTGGCGGACCAAGAGGTTCTGACGTGGGTATGCTAATGGGTGCCGTTACGGGTGCTGCCATTGGTGCTGCAGCAGAAGAGCAGGAGCGTAAAGAACGGTATCAGCGTGCTTACGAAGACGAGATGTACTATGAATCACGTGCCTACCGAGCTGAGCAACGGGCAAAACGTGCTGAGCAGCGGGCTCGCAATGCTGAGGAACGTGCCGCTTACGCTGAGCAGCGTGCTTATCGTGCTGAGAGAAAGGCAAATACTCGCAACTCTGGATTCCGTCTTGAACGCTCTAAAGAACCGGGCAGAAAGAACGACTCCATCGTGCGATTCAGGGTAAACCCTTCTGATACTGCTTCTTACAGTCAGCAGGGTGTCTACGACGACCGTATCGAGTTTTGAGAACTCTCACCATCTCTTTCTTTCTCGTCAAAAAACTTCTGGTTGAAATTTGGTTGGAAAGAACGAAAGGTGGGATCAGTTTTAACTTTGTTGAATATCGGTTGCAGGTATAATTTGTGCAGCCGATATTTTTTGTGTTTCACTCGATTTTTATCACCTACTGACCTTTGGTCGAAGGTACTTCCACTCAGAAAAGCAAAAAAAAGTATGTTTTTTTGCATTTTCACTCGTTTATTCGTACCTTTAGATAAGGTAGGATGCATCTCAGAAATAAAAATAAAAGTTTTTTGTCACTTTTATTTTGTATTTCACTCGTTTATTCGTACCTTTGCAAGCGAAAAGGTATCTCCGATACTGTGAGATTATAGAAAGAAAGGGGAGATAATGATTTCAGATAATAAAAAATCATGGAAGAAATAGAAATCCGAAAGGTGTCTGGATGGAGCGGAATAGATAAATTTACAAGGTTTGGAAATAGCTTGTATAAGGGGTGCAAGAATGCCGTTCCCGATCTTTTCTTAGATATGTTGACAACGTTCAGCGAAAAGAAGAATGCTGCCTTTGAGTTCTCTGAGGCACAGTTGTTCCTTGCATATAATGGCAGGGAGATTGTGGGACGTGTGGCGGCAATCATAAACCATCGTGCCAACGAGACGTGGAATGTTAAGAATGTGCGGTTCTCATATCTTGACTTCATCGACGATGACGAGGTGGCAAAGGCATTGCTCGAGGCAGTGGAAGAGTGGGGTAGGGAGCGTGGCATGACACATTGCCAAGGTCCGATGGGCTTTACCGACTTCGACAAAGAGGGTATGCTTATCGATGGCTTTGACTACACGGGCTCTATGACAACCTTCTATAACTACCCTTACTATCCCAAGCATCTCGAACGCCTCGGTTACGAAAAAGAGGTGGACTGGATTCAGCTGAGAATGGCCGTTCCAGAGCAGATTCCAGAGCGCTTCCAGCGTGTTGGTGGTCTAATTCGAGATAGATATAACCTTCAGGTTAAGAAGCTTAGCAGGAGTGAGATGTATGAAGGTGGTTACGGAAAGAAGATCTTTAAGCTCTTCAACGAGGCATACTCCCCTCTCTTTGGCTATTCGGCTTTGTCGGAGAAACAGATAGACAGTTTTGTGGATATGTATTTCAACATCATCGACATGCGCCTTGTGCCAGTGATAGAAGACAAGGAGGGAAATCTGCTTGGGGTGGCAGTAACCATGGGAAGTCTGTCGAAAGCACTACAAAAAGCAAAGGGGGCGCTATTCCCATTTGGATGGTTGCATGTTTTAAAATCCTTGAAGATAAAGCACGAGGATACCGTTGAGATGCTCCTCATTGCTGTAAAGCCAGAATATCAGGGAAAGGGTGTCAATGCCCTTATGTTCTGCGACCTCATTCCTATCTATAACCAAATGGGCTTCAAATGGGCGGAAACGGGTCCGCAGTTAGAGACAAACCATAAGGAGTTGAACCAATGGGGTGCGCTAAACCCTCATATCTCTAAGCGTAGGCGTTGCTATCGTAAGGCGCTGAAATAGTGTGCATAGGGTGAGAAAGAGAAAAAAAGATATCTACTTCTATATAAATGGAAAAAATAATTTTTATGATGATTATGTTCCTGACCGCAGCAACAGTGTCGGCACAGGAACTCTCGGGAATAACTCCTGAGAAAGTGGGAGATGATAAACCATTCAAACATCTCGACCTTGGCATCACCGTGGGCACTACAGGCTTCGGAATAGAGCTCGCCATGCCTGTTCATGAGATGGTTAGGGTGAGAGCAGGTGGCACATACGTACCTCCTTTCAAGAAACGCCTGCACTACGAATTTCAAATCGGTTCCTACACACCTGATCCTAACCTCACCGACAAGGAGAATGCTATTGAGGCTCAGAAGGTTTATGATGCTCGCTTTGAGAAACTGAACAACCTCCTCTACAGCATGATGGGTATGAAAGTCGACAACTCTGTTGCTGTTGACGGGGAACCTACGTTCAACAACGCAAAGATTCTTGTTGATGTGACTCCGTTCCGCGACAAGCGCTGGCATCTTACTGCTGGCGTCTATATCGGTGGTAGAAGAATTGCGAAGGCTATAAACACTCCTGAGGCAACACGCTCTCTTGTGGCGCTGAGCACCTACAACCAGATGTACTACAAGGCATGTGCCGACAAACCGATGATTGAATACGGGGATATCTGGGTCTACTACCCTGAGATTAGTCAGAAAATTCTTAACTATGGCGAAATCAGAGCTTACGTGGGAAAGTTCAAGAACGATGTTCATGCCACTGAGCCTATCTACTACGCTTACTCAACCGTAGACCCCGTTTGGGGAAAGCCGATGACGGAGAAGATCATCGACAAGAACGGTAATGAGGTGGAGCGTGAGATGAAAGAGGGTGGACTTCGCTACGATGTTGGAGACCTTGTCCACAAGGCGGGCGACTCCTATAAAATGCTCCCCGACGAGGAGTGTATGGTGAAGGCGAATGCTTATGCGAATGCTGTGAAGCCGTACCTTGGCTTTGGCTATGGTGGTTATATCGATAAGTACAAGCGTACGCAGCTCTCTGTTGACTGTGGTGTGATGTTTTGGGGTGGCAGACCAAGCATAGTCACCCACGACGGTGTTGACATCGTTCGTGACCTCTATGACCTCAACGATAGTATCGACAGATACGTGAAGTTAGTGAAAGCGCTTCCTGTATATCCTGTCATTGAGCTGAAAATCTCGCAGAGACTGTTTTGAGAAAATAAGCCGCAACCAGTAAAAACATTTCCTGCCAACTGCTCTGCAGTTCCAGAAACACAATACAAGAAACTCTGTAGAATCTCTGTAATTTTTAATCGAATATGAAGAAAACACTTCTTTTGGCATTGCTTTTCTTTACGGTGCTAACCGCTTTTGCTGCTCTCGAAAAGAAAGGGGAGGGTGGCTGGAACGAAGCGGCGTGGATGGAGTTCACCGGACTCTCTGACGATTATGATGCCTATCACGCTTATGTCTCAACAGATGGAGAGGCGTGGACGGCTTTAGATGCTCAGCTTGTGCGCTCTTATGGCTCTTATGGAAGGGTAGATGCTCTCGGACTTCCTGCCGGTAGCTATATGCTGAAGGTGGTGCCAGTGAGAAAGGGTGTGGAGGCAGCCTCTGAGGCTGTTTGCTCGGAGATGGTGGAGGTGCGTGCCTTCTCTCGTAGTGGTTATGCTCATCATAATGCGACAGCAGGCGTTGGTGCCTATAATAATGATGGTAGGCTGAAAACGGGTGCTCGCATCCTTTATGTCACTGCCTCTACTGCCAAGACCGTCTCTATGGAAATGGAGGTAGACAAAGGAAAGTTCGAGACACGCACTGGTTTGCAGAACATTCTGAAGGCTTATGAAAAGGGCAGTGAGCAGCGCCCTCTTGCCATCCGCATTCTCGGTACTCTGACAACGAGTGATATGGATGCTCTTGGCAGTAGTGCTATCGGTCTGCAGGTGAAGGGAAAGAGTCAGGCAATGAACCTTACCCTTGAGGGCGTTGGAAACGATGCTACTCTCTATGGCTTTGGCGTCATAGCAAGGAATTGCCGTTATGTGGAGTTCCGAAACTTTGCCGTTATGCTTCATCCAGAAGACGGTATGAGCTTCGACACCAACAACGAGCATATTTGGGGACACCACCTCGATATCTTCTATGGACAGAACAAGGGTGGCGACAAGGCGAAGGGCGATGGCTCGTTCGATGTGAAGGGTACGTTCTATGCCACGATAGACAACGTTCATTACTGGGACTCTGGAAAGTGTAACCTCAACTCCAATGGTGATGAGGTGGACTTCGTTACCTACCACCATAACTGGTTCGACCATTCTGACTCTCGTCACCCTCGTGTGCGCAAATCGCAGCACCTTCATGTCTATAACAACTACTACGACGGAAATGCAAAATACGGCATTGGCTCCACCACTGGCTCTTGCATCTTCTCTGAGAACAACTACTTCCGTAACTGCAAATACCCTATGCTTATCTCCATGCAGGGCTCTGACGTTAACAACGGTGTGGGCTCTTCGTCTGATACTAAGGGTACGTTCTCAAGTGAGGCGGGAGGTATCATAAAGGCGTTTGGAAACTATATTTCTGGTCAAAAGAAATTCCAGCCGTATAACGCAAACGATGCTGTCAATGCCGTTCATTTCGATGCTTTTGTGGCAAGCAGTCGTGAAGAGAAGGTACCAGAAACGGTGAAGGCTCTAAAGGGTGGCACTGGATATAACAACTTCGATACTGAAAGCGATTTCTATGCCTACTCTCCTGAAGCGGCAGAAGACGTACCAGCCTCTGTCACTGGAAACTATGGTGCTGGACGTTGCCAGAAAGGTGACCTCTTCTTCGCTTTCAACAACTCTGTAGACGATACTGACTCAGATGTCAACACCGCTCTTGAAGCAAAGCTGAAGGCATACTCTTCTGCCTTCGTGAAGATCATTGGCAACCAGTCGTCGCAGATAGAACCGGGAACAGGAGAGGACTCTGGTGACAATTCTGGTGACAATCCTGGTGACAATCCTGGTGATACTCCTGGAAACACCTCTGGCATCTGTCATTTCACCAACAAGAAGCCTTCGTTAGACAATGTGAAGGTCACAGGTAACTACTCTAATAGCAAGGGAACGGTGGAGTATGATGGCAAGACATACACCATTGCCTTGAAGATGGAGACTGCCACAGAGATCACCATCACTCCTGCCGCTGATGGAACGGTGACTCTCATCTTTGGCGGCACCACTGTTGCATCAGGAAAGAAGGTGAGGGTGAATGGTGAGAGTGCCGTTGTTGGCTCCGATGAACGCCATTCGTTTGAGGTGGAAAAAGGCAGTGTGTATACCGTAAAGAAAGGGGATTCCATAAACCTCTTCCTCATCGTGATCTCCTCCAATAGCTCCACCTCTGGCATCACTTCTCTCTCATCCTCTTCAGAGCGTGGGAATGTGTACACTCTACAGGGAGTGAAGGTGAAGGAGCAGAAAAAGGGAGAGACTTACGTAAAGAATGGAAGAAAATATATAATAAGGTAGGTGTTCGCTAACCTTTAGCGAACACCCTGTAGATACTTTCCTTGTTTGCTAAGCTCTCCTTGCTAAGCTCTCCTTTAATACACTTAAATTGTTATTATTGCAAAATATTCTATTTTTGACGATTTTTATTTGCATGAATCAAGAATTATTCTTATCTTTGCACTGTGATTACCTAAGAATACTAAGAACGTTAGCATACTTATCTGAAAAAACTATGATGACAAGAATAATCTTTTTTCTCGCATTCACCTTCGCATGCCTTCATTTGAGCGGTGAAGAGAGCATATTAAAGCAGACATATAAGTTCCATCAACTCAGCATACATGATGGTTTGACAAACAACACTGTGAACGCAATGCTCGTGGATAGCAAGGGCTATCTGTGGGTTGCTACCGCCGTGGGACTGAACAGATACGACGGCTATGACGTAGTACGTTTCAACAATTTCAATGGAGACCGTACAAAGCCAATTTTGAACATCGAGAAGATTCAGGAAGACGCTTTAGGGAATATCTGGATAGAGAATACAGATATGCTTGCCCGCTACAACCGCTATACCAACCGCTTTGACCTTGAGATTACAGATTATCTCAACTCCCTCGGCTTTAAGTTGAAGAAAGGCAAGGCGGTTAGGGTGAAGACCGTCAGCGATGGTGGATTGTGGGTTATTACAGAGAACAAGATCTCCTACCTGAACGTTAAGAAGAACAAAGGGATAAAGACATGGAACGTGAACATCTCACCATGCCCATATTTCGAAGAGTATCACGGAGAACTGTTCTTAACAGATGCCAGCAACCTTTGGCATTTTAGCAGTGAGACAGGAAAGGTTGAGAATATGAGTCTCCCTAAAGCATTCAAGCACGACAAGGGGCATCTGCGCATATATACCGACAACGACGGTCTGATATGGGTGTTCTCCATGGTTAGTGAGCATATCTGCTACTTCCCCTCCAGTGATGTGCAGCAGCAGACAATGTTCTATCTTCCAGAAAACACTCACTCTGACATGGCACACTCTAAAAGTAATGCCATTCGTGCCATCTTCGACGATACAAGAGGAAAGATCTGGATAGCCACCGACCATAACGGCATCTTCGTCTTCGACCGCTTTGAAACGGAGTTTCGGAATCTGCGCCATTCTGATAAGGATGAATCGTCTATCAGTTCCGACAATGTTGCCTGTCTCACCACCGACCAGTATGGCACTATCTGGGTGGGGCATTACAACACCGGCATTTCTTACTACAACGAGAACTACAACATGTTCTCTCATCGCCCCATCGCCAATAGCGACATAAGCACAATGATGTTCGATAGCAAAGGGAATCTATGGCTCGGAACAGACGGTAACGGACTGTATATAGAACATCCCGACGGTAAGGTGGTTCCTACGCAACTGCCAAAGATAACCATCTCTTCTTTGCTTGAAGATAAGAACGGAAACGTCTGGGCAGGAACATACAACAACGGCCTTTACAAGATGAATGGGCAGAAAGTGGAAGAGGAATATACGGTTGAAAACGGAACGCTTACAAGCAACTCTGTCTGGCAGATGGCAACAGACAGAAAAGGGAATATATGGTATTCCTCTGTCTTCCAACCACTCTCTCTCTTCAACCCTTCCACAAAAACGGGAAGGTTATTCTTCTCAGAGAATGGAGACAGCATAAACGCCACTTCGGTGATCTCTGACAGTGAAGGGAATATCTTCAGCGGCACATACTACGGGCTATGGAAATATTCCTCAGTGGAAGGGACAGGAAAGATGATGCACGGAAACGAACGCGGCACACAGCAGTTCCTGCAGCAGTATATTGGTCCGATGTTCATGGACAACGAACGCAAGCAGCTATGGATGGGGCACAAGACAGGCATAACCGTCTGGGAGGTGGAAACAGACTCCCTCTATTTCCTCGATAGAAGCTCCGGACTCCTCGATACCGACATTCGAGGCATAGAGAAAGACCATAATGGCATCTTCTGGATCAGCTCTGCAACAGGCATCTCCTCTGTCTTTATAACCAAAGGCGAAGACAAGAGTGTCAGCTTCAAAGTTAGAAAGTTCACAAAACGAGAGGGTGTGGAAACAGAATATTTCAACACCTTCGCCTTCACACGAAACCTGCGTGAGGAGGTGTTCTTTGGAGGAAAGAACGGATATACCCATATCTTGCCAGCAAGAATAAGCTCTTCTGACGCAACGAAGAAACCAAGCTTTGGAGATATCTCCATCGGAGACAGCATTGTGACACTCCCCGAAGGTGAAGAGTGGGGAAAGCAGTCGCTCCACCTCTCTTACAGCGACCATCTCATAGAGGTGAAGTTCTTCCCTGGAAATCTCCTCAGTGCAAACAGGGTGTTGTATGCCTACCGACTCATTGGATTGAACGACGAATGGGTTTACACAACCGAGAACAGTGTGAAGCTCTTCTCGCTCGCTCACGGCACTTACACCCTTGAGGTGAAAGTTGCTGGCGAGACTGGAGAGTGGAGTGAGGTGAACAGTCTGACGATTTATGTTGCCCCTCCTTTCTACCTCTCTTGGTGGATGATCTGCATATATGTCATACTGCTCGCTGCCATTATTCTTCTCATCTCCAGAAAGGTGCACAACAAGCATGAAAAACGAATCATTGAGCAGAGAACAAACATCGAGCAGGAGCAGATGGTGCAGATGTCTGAGATGAAGCTGAGGTTCTTCACGAACATCAGTCACGACCTCAGAACACCGCTAACGCTTATCACCTCTCCGCTGCAGACACTACTTTCTGAGGAGTCTCTTCCAGAGGACGTAAAGAAGCGTCTTTCGCTGATAAATAAGAATGTGCAGATTCTGCTTAGTCAGGTGAATAAACTTCTGGACTTCAGACGCTTGGACGTTGGAGGCGAGTCGTTCAATCCGCAGTCTGCAGAGCTCGTACAGATCATCCGCGACTCTACAATGCTCTTCACCGACTATGCAAGAGACAAGCACATCACTCTCGAATATCTCCCACACCGAGAGCGCATCTATGCTAATATCGATGCAGAGAAAATAAAGAAAGTTGTTTACAATCTCCTCAGCAACGCAATGAAGTTCACACCTCCCGAAGGTAAAGTGACGGTAACGGTTAACGATGAAGAGGGAAAGATTCTTATCACCGTGGCTGACACCGGCACAGGAATCTCCAACCACGAGAAGCAGAAAATCTTCCAACGCTTCTATCAGGTTCACAACGATAAAAATGCCTCTGGAAGCGGTATCGGCTTGCATATCGTTTCAGAATATGTGCGCATGCATAACGGTACGGTAAGCGTCTCCGACAACTCTCCTTCTGGTGCTGTCTTTACCGTCTCTATACCTGTTGGCAACATCTCTGAAAAAGCTCCGCAGCAAAAGGTTGAGAAGGTGTTTGACTATAGCGAATCTGCTGATGAGGGCAGCAAGGAAGCAGAGAATGCTTTCAACATCCTTGTTGTAGACGACAACCGAGACCTCTGCTCCTTTATCTCCGACAGTCTTGAAGGAGAATACGGAGTCTACTGTGCAGAGGATGGCGAGCAGGCACTCGTGCAGCTCTCACGGCATAACATAAGCCTTGTAATCAGTGATGTCATGATGCCAAACATGAACGGCTTGGAACTTTGCAAGAGAATAAAGACCACGCTGAAATGGTCGCATATCCCTGTTATTCTGCTCACAGCACGTTCTGCAGAGGCTTCGCTCATTGAGGGCTTGCAGCATGGGGCAGACGATTATATCACCAAACCGTTCAATATCGACCATCTGAAGCTCCGCATTCAAAAGTTTGCGGAATGGGCGGCAACAAACCATAAGACCTTCAACCAGAAGATAGACGTTGAGCCGAGTGAGATAACCATCACTCCGCTCGACGAGGAGTTTGTGGCAAGGGCACTAAAGCTCGTAGAGAACCATATTGCTGAGGCAGACTATTCTGTCGAGCAGTTAGGAAGAGACATGGGAATGTCGAGAACGAATCTCTATAAGAAGCTGATATTCATAACGGGAAAAGGTCCTCATGACTTTATTCGCACCATTCGCTTGAAGCGTGCCTACAGGCTTCTGCAGAAATCACAGATGCAAGTCTCTGAGATAGCATATGCCGTTGGCTACAACTCTCCAAAGCGGTTCACGGAAAATTTTAAGGCAGAATATGGCATGACTCCAACAGAATTTGTCAAGAGCAATAAAGATGAGTAAAAAAGCAATATGCAATGCTTCATAATTATTTTTTTATGAAACTTGCACCTTTCAGAAATTATTACTATCTTTGCATGCAGAAATTTACTGACTATGACATGCACTATGAAAAGAATACTCTTCGCAATAAGCTTTTTGGCAATCACCATATCAAACACAGCAGGAAAACCGTCGTGCAGGGTGAAGACATACACCACGGAGAATGGACTCCCCGCAAGCATTGTGTCGAAATTGGCGCAGACGAACGATAATCTCATTTGGATCACCTCTTGGAACGGACTTTCTTGCTTCGATGGCTATCGCTTCACCATCTTCTCAAACGCTCCAGGAAACAACATGATGCTGTCTACAAACCATTTGCAGAACGTGAATGCTGGTCACGACAATAATATTTGGGTGGAGACCTACACCACCGATGTCTATCTCTTCGACACACATAAATGCTGTTATCTGAACGTTTCTAAGATGTTGAAAGGAAGAGATACGTTCAGGCTGAGAAAGGTGTACACACTGAGAAACGGTGTCACCTGGCTCGTAGGAAAAGATGATATACATTATAGAATTATTGGGCATCCGGAAAAGGGAGATATCACAGAACACCATTTCTCAGGAAAGATGAAAAAGGCTTTCTGCGATGCAAAAGGGCGAGAATGGTGCTTGACCTCCGAGGCTACCTATATCGATGGAAAGAAGGCTTGTGAGGAATACTATGAGTTTATTCTCGACGCCTCTGGAAAGACATGGCTGATTGGAACAGATGGCAGGATTAGTGTTCTTACCGAAAATGGGAAGATACGCAGAGAGAAAGACTTCTCCAAAGAGTTCTTTCCGCTGACGGTCTATTGTGCGGTGGTTGTTGACAATCGAACGTTAGTTATTGGAACCACGGCAGGACTTGTTGCCTATGACACCAAGACGGGAAGAACAATTCGTGAGCAGGAAGGAAAAACCCTGGGTGCCATAAAGCTCAATATCGACCGGAAGGGAAGGATATGGTGTTTCAACAACATGCCTGGAGTCGCTCTTTGCGAAATCTCTGGAGGAAGAATATCCTCCCGCCGTCTTACTACCGATGTTCCACCTGCGCTCTCCTCGCAATACACCATCTCTGACAATCCTGCCTTCCATGAAGATAATAATGGTACGATATGGACAATACCTGTTTCTGGAGTGTTCTCTTATTACGATGAAGAGCAAGGCGTGTTGGTGCCATACTGTTTGGAAAGCGCATCGCTGAGATACCACCATCTTCCAAGGGTGAGACGCTCGTTCTCTGACAATCAAGGGAATATGTGGCTCTTGGGCGCTCATAACCTCTCTGTGGTTACGTTCAAGAACAACGATGTGAAATATTTTGAGATGGAAGACAATAGGGAGGTGCGCTCTGTGCTCCACACTCATGATGGCAGAATTGTTCTTGGAAATATAGATGGCTATATTGTTCGTTACGACAAACAGGGAAGGCGAGAGAGCTACCTGTCACCGTCTGGGAAATGGCAGAAGGAGCGTGTCGCTTTCAGTCAGAATATCTATGTTCTTTCAGAAGAGGAAGATGGAACACTGTGGATAGGCTCAAAAGGGGAAGGCCTTTTTATTGTGAAGCCAGATGGCAGTGTGAGAAACTACCGACATTCTGCTTCTGATGCTTTCTCTCTAAACAGTGACGCTATCTATGACCTTTGTCGCGACACAAAGGGTAGAATGATGATTGCTACCTTCACTGGCGGCTTGAACATTGCAGTTGAAGATGGTGCTGGCGGACTGAAGTTCATTCACTGCGGCAACAAGCTAAAACTCTACGATGGAAAGAAATACAACAAGGTGAGAAGAATCATGACGCTGCCAAATGGTGTTGTCATGCTCTCTACAAGAGAAGGACTCTTGACCTTCTCAGACAAATACAAGGATTGGGAGAAAGTGAGATTCTATGCCACAGAGCGTACCGAGGAGGAGAACTCGCTATACTCCAGTGATGTTATTCAGACTTGTTGCACCTCAGACGGAAGGGTATTTGTAGCCACCCTTGGTGGAGGACTGCAAGAGATTGTGGCAGAAGATTTTCTTCACGACAATCTGAGAATGTCTTGCATTCTTGATGCTGAGGGAAGAATTGTTGACCTCCTTGCTGGCGAGAATGCTTTCCTTGGTCTTGCTGCAGATGAAGAGAAAGGGTTATGGGTCGTTGGAGAGTCGAGAGTGGCATATTTCAAAGATGGCATGCTCACGCTCTGCACATCTACAGACCTTGGAAACGTGAACATCACAGAGGCTCTGCCTTCATACGACAACAGTAGTGAGTGTCTCGTGTTTGGCGCTGAGGGGTGCGCGCTCGCTATCTCCGCAAAAGATATGCGCCGCACGCCTTCTGTTCCTTCTATCGTTTTTACTGCTGTCCGCTACATGGATATCGACCATACCATGCCGCTCCTGAACATGGAGGTTTTAGACATAGACATCGACCATCGCACGTTCGCAGTCTATTTCTCTGCAATAGAATACAACAACAATGACGGTATTCGCTATGCCTACAAGATAGACGATGGAAAATGGGAATATGTGCCTACTGGGCAGAATATGGCGTCGTTTAATGATTTCCCTCACGGTAGTCATACGCTCTATGTTAAGAGCACCGACTGTAACGGCAACTGGCTGTCTAACGTAAAGACGTTGGAGATTTACGCTCAGCCAACGTTCTTTGAAAGCTGGTGGGGACGCTCGCTGATTGCACTCTGTCTTGTCTCCCTCCTCGTTTACGTTCTTGCGAGATACCTGCGCCACCGCACTCGTGAGATCACAGAAGAAGCAAACGAAAGGGCGGAGGCTGGAAAAGTGAGGTATATTCTCCGAAAGCCAGAGGTGGTTAACGAAGAGAATGCCATGATGGAGAAACTGATGGCATTTCTCGAAGACCATATCTCTGACCCAGAGCTGAAGATAGACGATATGGCTGCTGCGTTAAATCAGAGTCGCACGGTTTTCTACAAGAACATCAAGCATATCGCAGAAATGTCGCCAAACGACTTCCTGCGGCACGTGAGAATGCAGCGGGCAGAGAACCTTATACGCATGTCTGAGAAGAACGTCTCTACCATCGCCTACGAGATTGGATTCACCGACCCAAAATATTTCAGTAAGTGCTTCAAAAAACATACGGGCATGTCGCCCTCGGAATATAGACAGAAGGTTGTTGCTGATAGCAATACTCCCGATGATATTCAATAGAACAAGGGCAGGGGCGTTTTTTTGAGAAGTCATGGCTATTCTGCTTGATTTTAAAAAAAGTTTTGTCAGATTTCGGAATGAGTGTTCTGAAATCTGACAAAATTTTGTTTTTCTATGACTTTAGGGATTTATCGGTTGTGCCGAATTTTTTTAGGGCGGTTCTATAAATCCCACCCTTTACATTTTCTCCATTGCCTGACGGAGGTCGGCAATGATATCGTCTGCATTCTCTATGCCAACAGAAAGACGCACAAGGTCTGGAGCGACACCAGCCTCACGAAGCTGCTCGTCAGACAACTGACGATGGGTGTGACTGGCTGGATGGAGCACACAAGAGCGGGCATCGGCAACATGTGTCACAATAGAGATAAACTCCAGATTGTCCATGAAGCGGATTGCTTCCTCTCGAGAACCTTTCAGTCCGAAGGCAATCACTCCCGAGGTGCCGTTCGGCATGTACTTCTCTGCAAGAGAATGGTAGCGGTCGTTCTTCAGTCCGGCATAGTTCACCCAGCCAACCTTGTCGTTGCTCTCAAGCCATTCTGCCACCTTCTGAGCATTGCTGCAATGCTGGCGCATACGAAGGGCGAGAGTCTCAAGACCGAGGTTTAAGAGGAAAGAGTTCTGTGGGGATGGGATAGAGCCAAGGTCGCGCATGAGCTGTGAAACGAGCTTGGTGATGTATGCCATCTTTCCAAAAGCCTTTGTGTAGGTCAAACCGTGGTATGACTCGTCTGGCGTTGTCAGTCCAGGGAATTTCTCTGCATATTTCTCCCAATCGAAGTTTCCTGAGTCAACGATAGCACCTCCCACCTGAGTGGCATGTCCATCCATATATTTTGTTGTGGAATGTGTCACGATATCGCAGCCCCATTCAAAAGGTCGGCAGTTGATAGGAGTAGGGAAGGTGTTGTCAACAATGAGAGGCACACCATGCTTGTGGGCCATGTTTGCAAATCGCTCAATGTCGAAAATCTTTCCTCCAGGGTTTGAGATGCTCTCTCCGAAGAAGCACTTCGTGTTTGGACGGAAGGCAGCCTCTATTCTCTCATCGTCCCACTCAGGGTCTACGAACGTGCATTCTATTCCGAGCTTCTTCATGGTAACCCCGAAGAGGTTGTAGGTGCCGCCATAGATGGTGTTTGACGTCACGAAATGGTCGCCAGCCTGACAGATATTGAACACGGCATAGAAGTTCGCTGCCTGACCGCTACTGGTGAGCATGGCACCTACACCTCCTTCCAGTGCTGCAATCTTCTTTGCCACGGCATCGTTGGTAGGGTTTGCGAGTCGTGTATAGAAATATCCCTCATCTTTCAAGTCGAAGAGGCGTGCCATCTGGTCGCTGGTGTCGTATTTGAACGTTGTGCTCTGATAGATTGGGAGCTGCTGTGGCTCACCCTTTGTTGCCTTCCACCCACCGTGGATGCATATTGTTTCTAAGTTTTTTTTCATTTTCTTTCACTTGGATTATTTCAAAATTGTGGCAAAATTACAGTTTTTACCGCAAAAAAGTGAAAAGAATTTCTTATTTTATGTTAAAATCAGGTTTGTCTGTCTGTTATTTTGCAAAGCAGCTCCTTGGAATTAGAAAACGCAAGGGTAGGAGAGCAGCTGATAGTATAATGTACGCGCAATGCGACGGTAACCAGCATCGTTAGGGTGCAGGCGGTCGGTGGCAGGATTTGCGAAGTACTGTGAATGCTGGTCGAGAACGGGATAGAGACCAGAGACGGCATGAAGGTCTATCACCGGTACTGCCCAGAGGTTTCCGGCTTCCTTCACTGCTTCCACATAGCTGTCGAGCCATAGTCCGAGACTGTTTGGGTAGCTCTCGTCAGGCTGTATGTTCTTCTCGCTGGAAGAGAAGAAGGCACGATGAATAGGGGTGAGGAGAATGACCTGTTTTGTGGGGAAGAGTTCTTTGATGGTCTTTATTGCGATGTTTATTCTTCCACGGAAAGTAGAGTCGTTGAGTGAGAGAAGGCGATGCTGGCGTCGTTGTGTGAACCCTTCTCTGTTGCGAGTGTATCTCACGTCACGTTCCTCAATGTCGAACCATTCTCCGAGTGGTATGGCGTGGTTGTAGTCGTTTGTTCCCATGAAGATAAGGATAGCGTCGAAATTCTGACCATGGTCGTTGAGCAAGGCGTTTGCTTGGCGAGGAATGTCGTTCCATTGTCTTCCGCTGATGGCATAGCAATAGCTTGTGGCGTTGAGCCATTCGCTCAGCAGAGCCCACCATTTATCTTTTCCTGCTTTCACACGAGGGTCGGTGATAGAGTCTCCGAAATAGGCAATGCGTTTTCCTTGCCAAGGGTGAACGAACACATTTGCAGCTGTTCCGTCTTTCTCCTCGGCAGCACTCCATGCCACAGGAGCCTCTTGCATTGCATTATTGTTAAAAACGTTGGCTTTCTCAGGGGTTAGAGCATAAGATGAAGCGGCTATTCCTGCTGCAAACATCGTAAGCATAATGGTTCTTTTCATAAACATGTCTGTTAGATTTTTCTTTATAAGTTTAGTTTTATAAGTAGGTGTGCAAAATTATTTTTATAATGATTGTATTGATTGGTGATG
>SAMEA3663036__coassemble_133_pt1 | contig 35908 bp, 31 predicted proteins | sample SAMEA3663036__metabat2_high_PE_014 | metagenome-assembled genome bin SAMEA3663036 (sample SAMEA3663036) | pig gut metagenome | biome: pig gut; feature: pig-associated habitat; material: faeces | place: France | collected 2012
GCATATCTGATATATATCATTGGCATATCTGATATATATCATTGGCATATCTGATATATATCATTGGCATATCTGATGTATATCATTGGCATATCTGATGTATATCATTGGCATATCAATGATATGACTTACATATGACTTACATATGACTTACATATGACTTACATATGACCAACATATATCATCGATATAACGGCTAAATAGCATTGAAATACATCGATAAGGGTTCAAAAGACTCAGGGCTGACTCCATGAAGGAATCAGCCCTTATCTATTTAACATTGTGTTGTTCTTACAAGATTACTTGTTAATGAACTTCTTGCCAGACTTGATAACAAGTCCCTTAGTGTTCTCTGAAACCTTCTGACCAGCTACGTTGTAAGTAGCGTTGTCAGCAGCATTTTCAACCTCGAGATTGCTGATGCCAGAAGTAGTAGTTTCATACTTAAAACCATAGAAACCGAGCTTTGAACCAGTGCAGTAAACAGCATACTTCTTGCCCTTAGCAACAGCAAAAGTAGAAAGACCGCCTGTTAGTTTAGTATCAAGCTTACCGCCACATGCCAATTCTACAGCATTTCCTTCTGAATCAACAGTTGTGAAAGTAACATCCTGTGGCTCGCTGCCAGAACACTCCTGAATGTAGAAGGCCTTTTTAGCATTGAGAACAAAACCCACAGTAAGCTTACCGTCAAGTGCAGGTTCGAAGAAATAAACTGTGCCTTCAGTTAATTTACCGTTTGCGCCATTACCTTCGCAATAAGCGGTAGCACCAAGCTGCTCGTTCAGAACCTCGCTCTTCTTGTTTCCGCCCTTGAAGTCAGCACCTCCAGCAACACCCCAGGTCATGGTGATGTTTGCTACAGACTTTTCCTGAGTACCAGATTCAACACCTGCATCTCCGTTCTGAAGACCGTAAGTTCCCTGTGCATTTGCACATACTGCCATCATAGCGACAGCGATAAGAGTAAAGAATTTCTTCATAAAAAAATAAGTTTTGAGTTAATGAATAGTTAAGAATTTTATGAATGGTTATTTTTAGTAATGTTTTCTGACAGTATGAAGTTTTAGGCTAACTGTTTTTCTACATTTTGTTATCACAAGACATGGGGTAAAAGCGTCTGTGAAAAATTTCAATGCAAAGGTAATACATTTTTCTAAGTGTTGAAAATTTTCAATTGACTTTTTTTCAAAAGAACGAAAAATTACCCGTTTTTTACCAAAAAAACGCCCCTCTTTTGTGGTAAGGATTACAATTTTCATTTTTTTCGTGAATATTCGTGTAACATTTTTGCGTATTTCGGTAAAAATATCTAACTTTGCATACGATTGTAAGAAAGAACAGAAGAAAAGATGAATAAATACGTAAAAATCGTGAAAGAGTCGCTGGCGAGTTTCAATAAATTTGAAACCCTCCTCCTGCTCTCCATACTCTCTCTGACAATAGCCAATTTCGTTATAAAAGGAGAGGTAACACTAAACTCTGCCATTGCAGCCATCGGAGCAATTCTCGGAGTCTTCTGTGTGGTGCTCGGAGCAAAGGGTTCTATGGCAAACTGGATCTTCGGAACAATAGAGGCATTCCTACATATTTATATATGTTTCTGCACTCATATCTATGGCGATATGCTACAGCGTCTCGTCTATAATCTTCCAATGCAGTTTGTGGGATGGTCGAAGTGGAAAAAGCGTGTTCGCAACGATGGTACGCAGACCATACACACCCGATACATGACATGGAAGCAGCGATTCATAACAATCTTTGCCGTAGCACTCGGAACGGTTTCGTTAGGAGTCTTCCTCATACATTTCGGACCGTGGTTTATAGATATCTTGCAGAGCGTGTTCTCTGACATTGAGTTTAAGACGCTGAAGAAAGCCTATGACTCGCCTGTGCAGCTGTGGCTCGACTCTTTCACCACCGTTCTCTCCATCGTCACGATGTATGTCTCTGTAAAGGCATTCGTTGAGCAGTGGTATATGTGGCTCATCATAAACGTGGCTTATATCTGGCTCTGGCTACTCAGCGACTCTGACTTCTCATTCATGACCGTGGCAAAATATTCCGTATATTTCATAAACTCCATCTACGGAATCTATTCATGGCATAAACTCAGCAAAGACTGATTCTTCTGACTTTCAAACAACTCAAGGCAAGCATTCATCTCAAGGGCAAGCATTCATCTCAAGGCAAGCATTCAGACAGGAGCTTTCCTGAATGGTGCAGCTTTCACGGAACATAACAAAAAATTTTATGAACGACAGCATAATAATTATACCGACATACAACGAGAAAGAGAATATCGAGAAAATAATCTCTGCAATATTCTCACTCGAAAAGGCATTCGATATACTCGTTATCGACGATGGCTCTCCTGACGGTACGGGGGCTATCGTGAAGAACCTCATAGAGAAGAAGCACTCTGGACGTCTCTTCATAATCGAACGCTCGGGAAAGCTTGGTCTCGGAACGGCATATATCACGGGATTCAAATGGGCTCTCGAAAAGGGATATGAGTACATATTCGAAATGGATGCTGACTTCTCTCACGACCCTAACGACCTTCCTCGCCTCTATTCTGCATGTCACGATGAGGGGTATGATGTTGCCATCGGTTCTCGTTATGTCTCTGGTGTGAATGTTGTAAACTGGCCTATCGGCAGAGTACTAATGTCTTACTTCGCTTCGAAATACGTGCGCTTCATAACTGGCTTTAAGGTTCACGACACCACTGCGGGATTCAAATGCTACAAGCGGAGGGTGCTAAAGACCATGGAGCTCGACAAAATAAAGTTCAAGGGGTATGCCTTCCAGATAGAGATGAAGTTCACGGCTTACAAGATTGGCTTTAAGATAAAGGAGGTGCCGGTGATCTTCGTAAACCGTCGCGAGGGAACAAGCAAGATGTCGGGAGGAATCTTCGGAGAAGCCTTCTTTGGGGTGATGAGACTTCGCTGGGATGGATGGTTCAGGAAATACCCTGCCATCGTTGAGTAAAAAAACTCATTCTCTCTCCAACGCTATACATAATAAGGAAAAGAATTACAATGAACGTAGCAATAGTAAAATACAACGCAGGAAACATCTATTCTGTTGTCAACGCTCTGAAACGGTTGGGAATAGAGCCTTCTATTACCGACTGTCCGGAAGAACTGATGAAGGCAGACAAGGTGCTCTTCCCAGGGCAGGGTGAGGCAAAGACTGCTATGGAATACCTTCGGGAGCATAACCTCGACAACGTGATCAGAGACCTTCAGCAACCAGTGCTCGGAATTTGTGTGGGGCAACAACTTCTATGCAGACATTCAGAAGAGGGTGACACGGACTGCATCGGAGTATTCCCTATGGACGTGCGTCGTTTCTCGCCTACTTGTCACGAAGACAAGATACCACAGATGGGATGGAACAAGATTTTCAATCTGAAATCGCCTCTGTTCCTAACTCCGGGAGACTCTCTCGTAAAGGAGAATAGCTACGTGTACTTCGTGCATAGCTATTACGTTCCTCTTCACGAGGAATACACCATTGCTACAGCAGACTTCACTCTCCCCTACTCTGCTGCCATTCACAAAGACAATTTCTATGCAACGCAATTCCACCCAGAGAAAAGCGGAGACATAGGAGCAAGAATTCTTAAGAACTTCATAGACTTAAAATGATAGAACTAATTCCTGCCATAGACATCATCGGCGGTCAGTGTGTTCGTCTCACAAAAGGCGACTACAACCAAAAGACCGTCTACGGAGAAGACCCTGCCTTGATAGCAAAAGACTTTGAAACAATGGGCTTTAAACGTCTGCATGTCGTTGACCTTGATGGGGCTAAGTCAAAACACATCGTGAACGATGAGGTGCTTCGAAGAATCACTTCTGCCACTGCTCTCACTGTTGACTTCGGAGGGGGAATAAAGACTGATGAAGATATAGAAAAGGCATTTGCTGCTGGGGCTGCCATGGTTACTGTGGGCTCTATTGCGGTTACATGTCCTGAACTGTGTGAAAAATGGATAAAGGAATATGGTGCTGAGAAGATCATACTTGGAGCTGACGTGAGAAACGGTAAGATTTCCATAAATGGATGGAAAGAGGACTCAACAGAAGATCTCGTTCCTTTCCTCGGAAAATACGTGGAGATGGGAATAAAAAATGTTCTCTGCACGGAGATTTCGAAAGACGGCACTCTCGGCGGACCAGCCATAGAGCTCTACAAAACCGTCATGGACGTATTCCCAGAGATGCATCTCATAGCCTCGGGAGGCGTTTCCTCAAATGAGGATATCTATCGTCTGGAAGAATCCGGCATTCCTGCCGTAGTGTTCGGAAAGGCGATGTATGAAGGAAAGATAGATGTAGAAAAACTCTTAGCGTGGGCAAAAAAATAAGTCTCCCACAGAAAGAGCAACTTTTATTACTCACCCAAAACAAAACAACACGAACCATGCCAGTAGCAAAAAGAATAATCCCCTGCCTTGACGTAAAAAACGGTGAAACGGTAAAGGGAACAAACTTCGTAAATCTCCGCTCTGCCGGCGACCCGGTGGCTCTCGGGAAAGCATACTCTGAATGTGGTGCCGACGAACTGGTGTTCCTTGATATCACTGCCAGTCACGAAGGTCGCAAAACCTTTACAGACATGGTGACAAGGGTTGCTCAGGAGATAAACATTCCGTTCACTGTGGGTGGTGGAATAAACCAGCTCGAAGATGTCACACGTCTCCTAAACGCTGGTGCCGACAAGGTAAGCATAAACTCTGCTGCCATACGAAATCCGGAACTCATAAACGAGATAACATCTCAATATGGTTCGCAGGTATGTGTTTGTGCAATAGATGCTCGTTGGGATGGTGAGGAGTGGTATTGTTATCTCAACGGTGGAAGGGTGAAGACAGAGAAAAAGCTATTCGAATGGGCAAAAGAGGTGGAGGAGCGAGGGGCTGGTGAAATTCTCTTTACGTCCATGAACCACGATGGCACAAAGAACGGATATGCAAATGATGCGCTCGCCCGTCTATCCGATTCTCTCTCTATTCCTGTGATAGCGTCAGGAGGAGCGGGAACAAAGGAGCACTTCAAAGATGTCTTCACAATAGGAAAGGCTGATGCGGCTTTAGCTGCCTCGGTGTTCCACTTCGGAGAGATTCCCGTTCCTGAACTGAAGGCATATCTCTCACAGGAGGGCATAAACGTGAGAATATAGTGTTTCAAAAACTATAGCATACAAAAAATACAAACAAAAAAAACAAAAGCAAACAGTATCCTATTTTAGGAGCACACAAACAACAAAAAAACTATGAACGTAGACTTCAGCAAAGGCAACGGATTAGTGCCTGCCATTATCCAGGATGCAGTGACGAAAAACGTACTCATGCTCGGATACATGAACGAAGAGTCGCTAAAAAAGACTCTCGAAACAAAGAAGGTGACCTTCTGGAGCCGCTCTCGCAACGAGTTGTGGACAAAGGGCGAAACCTCTGGAAACTTCTTAGATCTCGTGGATATTAAAGTTGACTGCGACAATGACACGCTCCTCGTGAAAGTACATCCTCACGGTCCTACATGCCATAAGGGTACCGACACCTGCTGGGGAGAGGAAAATAAATAGGGCGAGAAACGCTATTCTCTCCATCTGTCGGAAAATAAATATATATATGTACATATATACATTATTATATATATAGACATAAACAGCAGTTGGGCAATATAGAGAAAAGCAATTCCGAAGAATCATTATTTGATGTTAAAACGATAGTCAAACAGACAATAAACAAAACAAACATACAAAGAAAATGAGCAACGAGAAAAATCCACTCTTGTTTCTCTCTGAACTCCAAGACTTCATTGAGAAACGCCATGAGGAAATGCCAGAAGGTTCTTACACAACATCTCTCTTCAAGGATGGTCTGAACAGAATGGCGCAAAAAGTTGGAGAAGAGGCACTTGAACTCGTTATTGAAGCTACAAACGGCACTAACGATCGTCTTGTCTATGAGGGGTCAGACATGCTCTACCATCTCATCGTTCTCCTCACAAGCAAAGGACTGAGAATAGAAGACCTTGCAAAAGAACTCCAGGTGCGTCACGACCCTAACTGGCATAAACATTAAGGCTTCGAAGCTATCAACACGCCACTCATACAAAGGCGTATGATGAAAACAGAATAAAAACGTTACATTAGATTTTTACCCCGGTAGAAAATGATTATCGACTACAGTAAAGTAACCATATTCCATAATGAGGACTGCATCCTGAAAGATGTTGACTTCCACCTTGATGAAGGGGAGTTTGTATATCTTATTGGAAAGGTGGGAGCAGGAAAAAGTTCTCTGCTGAAAACATTCTATTGCGAACTCGACATAGAAAAGGCGGAAAAAGCTGACGTTTTAGGAAGGGACGTAAAGAAAATAAAAAGAAAACACGTGCCTGCTCTCAGAAGGGAGATGGGAATTATCTTTCAGGACTTCCAACTTCTTCACGACCGCACTGTCTATAAAAACCTCTCTTTCGTACTAAAGGCAACAGGATGGAAAAAGCGTGAGGAGATAAACACCAGAATAAACGAGGTGCTAAATGATGTGGGAATGCTCGAAGCAAAGGAGAAAATGCCGCACGAACTCTCGGGGGGAGAGCAGCAGCGCATCTCTATCGCTCGTGCTTTGCTGAATAAGCCGAAGGTTATCATTGCCGATGAGCCCACTGGGAATCTTGATCCTGAAACAGCAGAGAATATCGTGATGCTGCTGAAAGATATCACTCGCACGGGCACTGCCGTCGTCATGTCAACACATAACCTTCTCATGCTCGACAAGATTCCGGGAATTGTCTATAAATGCGAGAACGGTACTCTCATTGAGGTTAGATAGCTCTTTCTCTCCCCTCTCTCGAGATACATTCTCTTGCATCTTTATCAAAAAAAATAATCGTTGTAAAAGAAAATTTACACTCATAATTAACACAATAATAAAAGAATAAGTTGATATGAAAGTAATGAAGTTTGGTGGAACCTCAGTAGGTTCTCCTGAAAGAATGAAGAATGTATGCCAGCTCATCACAAAGTCTGGCGAGCAAACATTTGTTGTTCTATCTGCAATGTCTGGAACAACAAACTCACTCGTGGAAATCTCCAACTATTTCTACAAGAAGAATCCAGACGGAGCACACGATATCATTAACCAGCTCGAACGCAAATACATGGGACATGTCGAGGAACTCTACACCGACCCTGAGATAAAGAAAGAGATAACCGACTTCCTCAACGACCGCTTCATGTACCTGCGCTCTTTCTCTAAGGATACTTTCACAAGTTTCGAAGAGCGTGCAGTAGTGGCGCAGGGAGAGCTGCTATCAACAAATATGGTCACTGCTTACCTGAAGCAGATAGGCATTAAGGCAATACTCATTCCTGCTCTTGACTTCATGAAAACCGATAAAAATCAGGAGCCGGACATGAACTTCATAAAGGCAAATATCAACGAGATTCTTGAAAAAGAAACCGACCACCAGATTTATATCACTCAGGGATTCATCTGTAGAAACGCATACGGGGAGATAGACAACCTCCAGCGTGGTGGCTCAGACTATACTGCTTCTATCATCGGTGCAGCAATAAAGTCCGAGGAAATTCAGATATGGACAGATATTGATGGTATGCACAACAACGACCCTCGAATCGTTGACAACACAGAGCCTGTTCATCAGCTGAACTTCGAAGAGGCTGCTGAGCTCGCCTATTTCGGAGCAAAGATTCTTCACCCAACATGCGTACAGCCTGCAAAGAATGCGGGTATTCCTGTCGCACTGAAGAACACCATGGACCCTGACGCTCCTGGAACAATCATAAACAATAGCATTGAGCGAGGAACAATTAAGGCGGTGGCGGCAAAAGACAATATCACTGCTATCAAGATAAAGTCTTCACGAATGCTACTCGCTTCGGGATTCCTACGCAAAATCTTCGACACATTCGAGGAATTCAATACCTCCATCGATATGGTCTGCACTTCTGAGGTGGGAGTGTCTATGTCTATCGATAATCCTCGAAATCTTGATGCCATCGTTGACAAACTGAAGAAATACGGAACAATCACTGTCGATCGTAACATGTGCATCATATGTGTCGTTGGAGACCTCGACTGGGAGAACCTCGGTTTCGAGTCAAAGGTGACTCAGGCTATGAAAGATATCCCTGTCCGCATGATCTCCTACGGCGGTTCTAACTTCAACATCTCTTACCTCATTAAGGAAGAAGACAAGAAGAGGGCTCTCCAGAACCTTTCTGCTGCACTATTCTCAAAATAAACCTTAAAGGATTCTGTCATTGGCTTTTTCATTTTCATTCCAAAAGGAACGCGAAAAAGTCAGTGGCAGAAATCAACGTATAATAAAGGCATATCATTCGGGGCTAAAGAAGAGGTCTTAACCTCGCCCTATAACACAAACCAAAAAAACAGTAAAACAGAGAAAATGAAAACCTTTCCTATAAAACAGTTCTCACAGCGTGAGACTCCATTCTACTATTACGACACCGAGCTTCTCGCACAGACTCTCGACACAATCAACACAGAAGCAAAGAAACACGAAGGGTTCTGCGTTCACTATGCAGTAAAAGCAAATGCTAATCCACGCATTCTGCAGATAATAGCAAAAAGCGGACTCGGAGCAGACTGTGTAAGCGGAAATGAGGTGCAGGCGGCTCTTGAGGCTGGGTTCCCTGCTGAGAAGATTGTCTATGCTGGTGTGGCAAAAAAAGACAAGGAGATTCTACTGGGTATCGACAAAGGCATCTTCTGCTTCAATTGCGAGAGTGTAGAGGAACTGATGGTTATCCAGCAACTGGCAGCGTCAAGAAAGAAGGTTGCTCGAGTGGCTTTCAGAATTAATCCGAACGTAGGTGCACACACCCATGCTAACATCACTACTGGTCTTGCAGAGAATAAGTTCGGCATTCCAATGGAGGATATGGAGAAGGTTATTATGCTGTCAAGAGACATGCCAAACATCGAATGTGTCGGACTGCATTTCCATATTGGTAGTCAGATACTTGAGATGGACGACTTCAAGGCTCTCTCTAACCGCATAAACGAGCTTCAAGACCGTCTCGAAGAGCAAGGCATCTCTCTCCAGAACATAAACGTAGGTGGTGGATTAGGCATCGACTATAACAACCCTGACGAAAACCCCATTCCGAACTTCAAAGACTATTTCGCAACTTATGCGGAATGTCTCAACCTCAGAAAGGGTCAGAAGCTGCACTTCGAACTGGGACGTGCCGTAGTAGGACAAATGGGCTCACTCATCGCAACTACCATATACATCAAAAAAGGCACACACAAGGAGTTCTGCATCATAGACGCAGGAATGTCTGACCTTATTCGACCTGCTCTCTACGATGCCCACCACGAGATAAACAATATCTCCAACCCTGAGGGTGAGAAAAAGGTATACGATGTGGTAGGACCAATATGTGAGTCCAGTGATGTCTTCGCAAAAGAATACAAAATGGCGGAGACAAAACGTGGAGACCTCATCGCTATTCGATCTGCTGGAGCATACGGGGAAATAATGGCTTCTCAGTACAACTGTCGTAACCTCCCAGTCGGTCTCCTTACTGAGGATTTTCGTGATTAAAAGAAATAAATAACACCTTAATTTTTATGGACAGAAATATTTCCATAATTATTACCACTACTGATAAGGACAGTATTCTGCGGGATTCTCTCCCGCAGATACTCTCCCAAGAATACGATGCAGACTACGAGGTTATCGTTGTCAGGGAAACAAGGCTTGGAACGGTAAAAGATATTCTTGAACCACTCAAGACAAACCATCCTAACCTACGTACCACCTTCCTTCCCGACAAACCTCAGTATGTCAGCGACGACGACATAGAGATTCTGCTCGCTGTGAAGGCATCACGATACGAGAACATCATTCTCGTTCCACCTTTCGTAGTCCCTGATTCTGAGAAATGGCTACAGAACCTTGCCGATTGTCTCTTCTCCACAGAGAACTCATGCAGTCTCTACACTCCATCTGCAGTCCTTTTCGGTGATGCTCATTACAGAAAAAAATTAGGCTTACTGAAAAGATTCCGTCACAAGAAGAAAGTCCAGAAGGTTCTAAAAGAATGGTGCGAGGAGAATGCGCTCTCTAAAAATGATCTCTTCACGCATGCTCCCGAGAAGCATTCCTTCTCAATCGCCTTCCATCACTCGGAATACATCGAGAACTTCCTCCTTCGAGATATCATCAGCAACCACGTCAGAATTTTCTGATCACACCCCAACCCTCCAACACCCCAACCTTGACCCTCCAACACCCCAACCCTCATATTGCAACGTCATTTCAATTCCACTTCCCCAACCCCGCAAGTTGCTATGCCGTTAATAATTCGGGCATCGAATGCCCGCAAAAAAACCTGCCCCAGCTCACCCCCAGCCTCTTCTATCTTTTAAAAAGTCAAAGCCCATGATCGTACTTCATTACATACCAACCCTCACAAAACGGTTAGAGCAAGCGTCAGCGTTTGCCCAGCTGCTTCATGAGTCACAGGTAAAGACAATGGAGACACATCTCTTCTCTGGAAAGGTGAACCGGAGGGAGTTCGTAGAAAAGCTAACCACGGTAAACCCAGACATCGTTCATATTCACGGCTGCTGGTATTACGACATTGCTTGCGTGGAGAGATGGGCTTTATCACGAGGCTATCCCGTGCTCCTCTCACTCAGCAATGGTATGGACGAAAGAATGATGCGGGAAGACTTTTGGAAGAAACGCCTCCCACAGATTTTCGCCTTTCAGTTCAAAACCATACGCAAAGCCACTGCCCTCCATGCTATCTCTGAGAAGGAATTCAACGACTTAAAAGCCCTTGGATGGAGGAAGCGCATAGTACTCGTTCCTAAGGCAGAAAACAAAGAGAGCATTAGTTTAATGTGTGACTCTTTCCACGCTTTGTATCAAAAAGTTATAGACACAGTAAAAATAAATTCCTTAAACAACAAACAGAAGCGCTGGCTCTGGACAATCATACAAGTGGCAATAACTCCAGCAACCGATTCTCCTGACAACGACACCCTCGCAAAGCGAAGAACTCTTGCTGAAAACATCAAAACAGAACTTACTGCAAGTGATTGGAGAACAATTCAAATCTTCACCATCGACCACAGTCTTCAGCAGATGTTCCTAAAAGGGTTAAAGGACTTGAAAGTAGAGTTGACAGAGGTCATGACGCAACTGCCTCCACGCTTCTCTGTGAAAAAAAATATCAAAGAGTTTAACGACAGAAAGAAAGAAAAACTTTTCAAGGATTACGTGGAACATCCTGTAGAGAAAGCTCTTGCAGAGAACATCTACCGTCTAAAGAAAATCCTCTGCGAGAGGAAAATCGACAAGGAATGGCAAAAGCCTTACCTCCTCCTCCTTGAAGTATATTCCGTCATACGCTGGCAGTACTACGATGAAGGACTCCTACTCTCCATCTTAAAACGTTGGCACCTTCTCGAGTTTTCTGGTCGACTATTCTCTGTCATCTCCAGTCTCCTCGACCTTCCACTTGGTTTCATGCCGCTTGACCCCATAAACGACCCTGAGACCGAAGAAATGAAAAAGAACCTTCAAAACAATCTATAAATCCCTTATACCCCCAACCCCATAAAAATTCCTATCTATGCTGAACAATAACGATATTGAGAAAGACATGCGCTACCTTCAACTGCTTTCCAACAGCTTTCCGACGGTAGCGGCGGCAGCAACAGAGATCATAAACCTCTCTGCCATTCTTCATCTGCCAAAGAGCACAGAGCACTTCCTTGCCGACATACACGGTGAGCATCAGGCGTTCCTTCACGTTCTGAAAAACGCTTCGGGAAACATAAAGAGAAAGGTGAACGAAATATTCGGAAACACTCTCCGAGAGGCTGACACAAAAGAAATCTGCACCCTTATCTATTATCCTGAGCAGAAGTTAGAAATCATAAAGTCTAAAGAGGAAGACCTCAACGACTGGTATCATATCACACTCCATCAGCTTGTGGCTGTTCTCCGTGACGTCTGTTCAAAATACACTCGCTCAAAGGTTCAGAAATCACTGCCTGCAGAGTTTTCCTACATCATTCAGGAACTTCTCCATGAGCGAACAGAAGACAACAACAAGACGGCTTACGTAAACGGAATCATCGATTCCATCATAGCAACACAACGGGCAGACAACTTCATAATTGCCATCTGCAACGTCATACAACGACTCTCCATCGACCAACTGCATATTCTTGGAGACATCTTTGACCGTGGTCCTGGTGCACACATCATTATGGACACACTGAAGAACTATCACTCCTGGGATATACAATGGGGAAATCATGATATCCTTTGGATGGGTGCTACGGCAGGCAATAAAGCATGTATCTGTCATGTCATACGCATCTGTCTCCGCTACGCAAACCTCACCACACTTGAGGAAGGATACGGAATAAACCTCGTGCCACTTGCAACATTCGCCATGGAGCACTATAAGGACGACCCTTGTACGGGCTTTGAACCTATCCTCCTCGATGGTTCTGCAACTCCTCTCGACGAGAAGCAGAAAAGGCTCACTGCCATGATGCACAAGGCAATCTCCGTCATTCAGTTTAAAGAAGAGGCTATGCTTTTCCATAAGTATCCTACATGGAATATGGAGAACCGAGACATCATCTCTACCGTCGATACAGAGAAAAATATCTGCTTGATTGACGGAAAGGAGTACACCATGCAGCATGCCACCTTCCCAACAGGCATCACGCTTACAGAAGAAGAAGATCTTCTCATGTCTCGGCTCAGACATTCATTCCTCGTTTCTGAGAAACTCCAGAAACATATCCGAGAGATTCTCTCACACGGTTGCATGTATGCCATCTGCAACGGAAATCTCCTCTTCCATGCCTCTGTTCCTTTGAACGAAGATGGTTCTCTCAAGGATGTGGAGATGATTCCAGGTAAATGGTACAAAGGAAAAGACCTCCTTCACAATATCGGCATGCTCGTGCGCTCTGCCTTCCAGCAAGACTCTGACCCAAAGGTTCGTGAATATGCCCGAGACTATTTCCTTTACCTCTGGTGCGGAAAAGACTCTCCTCTCTTCGATAAATCTAAGATGTCTACATTCGAACGTTATTTCATTGCCGACAAGGCTACCCACAAGGAGGAGAAAGGCAATTATTTCAAGCTCCGCGAGCGAGAGGATGTCATAGACGGTATCATGGATAGCTTTGGACTTACAGGAACAAACCGGCACATCATCAACGGTCATGTCCCAGTTCATGTGGCAAGCGGAGAAAACCCTATCAAGGCAAACGGAAAGCTAATGGTTATTGACGGTGGATTCTCTGTTCCTTACCATAAGGAGACGGGAATTGCTGGATATACTCTCGTTTACCACAGTCGTGGCTTCCAGCTCGTACAACATGAGCCATTTACCTCAACAGAAGATGCTGTCGTGAGGGGAACGGACATAAAGTCCACTATCCAAATCATTGAAATGGCTAACAGAAGAATGCTCGTGGCTGATACCGACAAGGGAAAAGAACTGCGTCAGCAGATTGCCGACCTTAACAAGCTGCTCTATGCATACCGTCATGGCTATATAAAGGAGCGTGAGTCGAAAGACGCATTCACAAAGGGGAAATAATCAGCAATAACAGATAGCGAAAAAAATTATTCTTCAAGCATGAACATCTTGATTCTTGCAGCGGGAATGGGCACACGCCTGAAACCGCTCACCGAATATATTCCTAAGGCTCTCGTTCCAATCAAGGGCATTCCGCTTATTCAAAGAATTGCGAAACGTCTGCTATTCTCGAATGCCGAGCGAAGGAACGTCACCTTGACAGTGAATGTGCACCACCATGCCGACCAGATGGAGAACTTCCTATCCCTGCTCTCAAAAGCGTGGCAAACAGAAATCATCATCTCTTCCGAACGCAACCGACTACTAAACACGGGAGGTGCAGTGAAAAAAGCTTTGCAGAGTTTGGAAAAAGCAGGGAAGGTTGCTTACTCTGAACCGCTCTTTGTTCACAACGTGGACATATTGTCAAACCTCAACATCGATGCTTTTTGCAAAGGAACAGCAGATGCTGCTGCCACTCTCTTGGTGTCTAAGAGAAAGACAAAGCGATACCTTGTGTTCAACAAAGATATGGTGCTCGTGGGATGGACAAACGTAGACAACAAGGAGGTAAAGTCTCCATTCCCAGAGGTTCTCGCACTTGCAGGAAAGGAAGAAAAGGCGTTTGAAGAAAAAGGGCTTTCTCTTTTTGCCTTCTCTGGAATACATCTCTTGAATCCAGTGCTCTTCCCAGAGTTTCGGTCATGGCCCGAGGCATTCTCCATAATCGATTTCTATCTCGCTTCTTGTGAGAAACATCGAATCTTAGGAAGGGTAATGCCAGAAACGAAAATACTCGATGTGGGGAAGCTCGATACACTCTCTACGGCAGAGGCTTTCCTCTCCGAGATAGAGTAGTCTTCTTCTCTGTTCTTTGCCCTACCCGAGCATTGAATAAATCAAAATTCTTTGCCACACCCGCATTGAAAAAAAATAATAACATCTCTGTCTAAGAAGAAAAAATCTTAATTAAATACATAATTCCATTATTATGCAAAAAATTATCATTCTTGATTTTGGCAGTCAGACGACACAGCTCATCGGACGAAGGGTGCGTGAGCTCGACACGTTCTGTGAAATCATGCCTTACAACAAATATCCGGAAGACGACAAGGACGTCATAGGAGTTATTCTCAGCGGCTCACCGTTCTCTGTGCACGATCCAGAGGGCTTCAAGCCCGACCTCTCTCGCTTTGTGGGTAGATTGCCTGTTCTCGGTATTTGCTACGGTGCACAGTACTATTCCTACGCAAACGGCGGAAAGGTAGAGAAGACAAACACTCGTGAGTACGGACGTGCTAACCTGCAGTGGATAAACCGTAACGACCAACTCTTCCATGGCTTTGAAGAAAACTCTCAAGTGTGGATGAGTCATGGCGACTCTATCACAGCAATCCCTGCCGACTGCGAGTGCATCGCTTCTACCGCTGATGTGAAGTACGCTGCTTACAAAAGCAATACAAAGCCAGTTTGGGCAGTACAGTTCCATCCAGAGGTGTTCCACAGCGTACAGGGCACACAACTGCTTCGCAACTTCGTTGTAGACATCTGTGGCTCTCAGCAGAACTGGAGTGCTGACAGCTTCGTGGAAACTACCGTTGCGCAACTTCGTGAGCAGATTGGTGAAGATAGGGTCATTCTCGGACTCTCTGGTGGCGTTGATTCCAGTGTTGCTGCCGTTCTTCTGAATAAGGCAATCGGAGATCATCTCACTTGTATCTTCGTAGACCATGGTATGCTTCGCAAGAATGAGTTTACAGACGTCATGCACGACTATGAGTGCCTTGGACTGAACGTAATCGGTGTAGATGCTTCTGAGAAGTTCTTCAGCGACCTTGCAGGCGTTTCTGACCCAGAGCAGAAGAGAAAGATCATTGGTCGTGACTTCGTGGAGGTTTTCAATGCTGAGGCAAAGAAGATTAAAGATGCGAAATGGCTTGCACAAGGCACTATCTACCCTGACCGCATAGAGTCTCTGAACATCACGGGAAAGGTAATTAAATCACACCATAACGTAGGTGGACTACCGAAGGAGATGAACCTCTCACTCTGCGAACCTCTACAGTGGCTCTTCAAAGATGAGGTGCGTCGTGTGGGACGTTCTATGGGTATGCCAGAGCATCTCATCACACGTCATCCTTTCCCTGGACCGGGTCTCGCCGTACGCATCCTTGGCGACATCACTCCAGAGAAGGTTCGCATTCTCCAGGACGCTGACGATATCTATATCCGCGGACTCCGCGAGTTCAAGACAAAGCTCTCTGGCGAGGAGGCTCGCAAGGTGCTTGCAGCTGGTGTACCAGCAGATATGAAAGACGGTGAGATAGAAGTTTCTCTCTACGACCAGATTTGGCAGGCAGGAACAATCCTTCTCTCTACCGTACGCAGTGTTGGTGTCATGGGCGATGAGCGCACTTATGAGCATCCTGTCGCTCTCCGTGCCGTTACCTCCACTGATGCCATGACTGCCGACTGGGCTCATCTTCCATACGAATTCATGGCGAAGGTCAGCAACGAGATCATCAACAAGGTGAAGGGTGTCAACCGCGTTTGCTACGACATCTCTTCAAAACCACCTGCAACAATCGAGTGGGAATAATAATCATGACCTAACACATGATACTCAATAGTGCAATAAATATAGAAAAAAATCTGAAGGGGCATCAACTCCCTTCGGATTTTTTTTATTGCTATTCGCTAAATTCTCTTTTCTTCAAGATGATTACTTTTGGGCTGAAAGGCTTCACCTCAGCAAATGAGTTTGTGAAGAGTCAGTCCATAAAGTGTGTGAACAAAAAGATTAATTGTGATTCAAGACAAGTATATAGATAAAAAAACTAAATCATCGTTTAGTTGTTCCAATATATTTGTTCACTCTTCGATAGATGTTCGATAGATGTTCGATAGGTCTTCGATAGATCTTCGATAGATCTTCGCTTTGTCTTCGATAGAACTTCGCTTTGTCTTCGATAGAACTTCGCTTTGTCTTCGATAGATCTTCGCTTTGTCTTCGATAGAACTTCGCTTTGTCTTCGATAGAACTTCGCTTTGTCTTCGATAGAACTTCGCTTTGGTATCGATAAATAAGCGAGGGAGTAACGGGAATGTAAGGAGAATAGAACGGAAAAGGGAAGAAGGAAGAGGAAACATAAAACGAAGGAAGAATATCAAAGACGGATACCGTTTCTGTCTGAAGAGCTCCAGACAAAAACGATAACTCCAATTTCCTTCGAGCGAGTCTTCCAGACAAGTCTGCACCGTGTATCAGATGGAAAAATCTCTGTCTCACGATGAGGTGCGATGAGGACTCATTGAGGACCCTTTAAGGTGCTAAAAAGGATTCAAAAAAAGACTCAAGCAGAGACCTTGATGCATGCTTACATGTTTTGGACCCTGTCATGAGGGCAGGGGGATGCCATATCCCCTAAAGTCACTTCACTTTCACTGCCTGGTTGCGCAGGTATTCGTCGAGGATGGTCATTGCCGCCATAGCCTCAACTACAGGTACTGCACGAGGGAGGACACAAGGGTCGTGGCGTCCCTGCGCCTTGAACACTGTTTTCTCATGATGAATGTCTACGGTCTCCTGATTGCGCAGGAGAGTGGCAACTGGCTTAAAGGCGACACGGAAGACGATGTCCTGACCGTTAGATATTCCGCCTTGAATGCCTCCACTGCGGTTTGTCTTTGTGGTCACCCTACCCTCTTCATCGAGCGTGAAGATATCATTCTGCTCAGAGCCACGAGCAAAGACGCCCTCAAAGCCCTCACCATATTCAAATCCCTTCACGGCATTGATGCTGAGCATTGCCCTTCCGAGAAGAGCATGCAGTTTGTCGAACTCAGGACTACCCAGTCCGACTGGGCAACCAGAGATGACACACTGAATAATGCCACCAATAGTATCGCCATCTCTCTTCACCTCCTTTATCAGTTGCTCCATTTTCTCTGCCATAGCGGCATCTGGACATCTCACACTGTTTGTCTCAGCAAGAGAGAGGTCAAGAGATTTATAGTCTCTACCGATAGAAAGGGGTCCCACCTGCATGGTATATGCCTTGACAGAAATGCCCAGTTGTTGAAGAACGAGCTTTGCCAAAGCCCCTGCTACACACCGGCTGATTGTTATTCGTGCCGAAGACCTTCCACCGCCACGATGGTCACGAATACCGTATTTCTCATAATAGGTATAATCAGCATGAGAAGGTCGGAAGAGTTCCCTCATATTATCGTAGTCGTTGGAATGCTGATTAGTGTTTCTAACAAAGAAGCCTATGGGACAGCCCGTAGACTTTCCTTCAAACACCCCACTAAGGAACTCCACCTTGTCGGCTTCATTTCTGCTCGTAGTGATTGTGCTTTGCCCAGGGCGTCTACGATTCAGTTCCGACTGAATGAACTCCATATCTATTTCAATGCCTGAAGGCATTCCGTCTATGACCCCTCCAACAGCATTTCCGTGACTCTCACCAAAGGTGGTGAGCTTAAAGATTGTACCTATTGTATTTGACATAAGAACAGTTGTGCAGAATGATTGTTAATGATATTTGAACAGATATAGAGAAAGCGATTAATTGCCACAACCTCCGCAGCCACCATCACCACAACCTCCGCAGCCACCATCACCACAGTTGTCGCAGCCACCGTCTCCGCAGCTACTGCAGCCACCTCCACAGCCACCACAGCCACCTCCAGTGAGATGAGCAATCATTGCCTGAATTTCCTGTGGAGAAGCCTCTTCTTTCTCCACCACCTTTCCAACAAAGTGTAGAGTTTTTCCAGCAAGAGGATGGTTAAGGTCTACCTTCACCTTCTCGTCGACACTGAGCACGAGAGCTGGGAACTGCTGACCGTCTTGATTCTGCAGCTGAATGATACGTCCCTCAGCAACGTTTGTATCGTCGAACTTTCCGTCAACGGTGAACAGCTGCTTATCGAGTTCTATAAGTCCTCGCTCATCATACTCACCGTAGGCTCTCTCAACAGGAACCACGAAGTCGAACTCGCCACCTATTTCAAGACATCCAACATTCTTCTCAAAATCTTCAAGAACCATACCAAATCCACTCAAGAAGCGGAATGGGAGTCCTGCCTCTGTCTTTTCTTCAAGTGTTTCTTTGCCTTCAGCAACCGTGTAGAGCTTGTAGTCTACACCAAATCTATAGTTTATTGTTTTTTCCATTTTATTTACATTAAAAAGGTGGAGTTTGCCACCGTGGTTGTTTTTTGTTTTATAGTGATTTATATTAGTTCCATATTCACCGAAACATCGTCTTTAGGACGGTCAGAAGCGTTGGTTGCCACTTTCTGTATCTCCTCAACGACATCAAGTCCCTCTACAACTTCACCAAACACCGTGTACTGATTGTCGAGGAATGGAGTGCCACCAACGGTGGTATATGCCTTCACCTGCTCTTCTGTGAACTTCGGTTCTCCTTGCTCCTTGCAGATAGCCTTTGTCTCAGCAACAAGTTTTTCTTGCAGTTCCATCAAGCCAGCCTGGTTACGGTCGCGACGCAGCTGGAGAATCTCTGTACGGTGGTCGGCTACGAGTCGGTTGAAGACAGACTGCTCTTGCTGCATAGCCATCTGCCGCTCCAACTGCTTCAGTTCTTGCTCTTTGTATACCTTTCCCCAAACAATATAGAACTGACTTCCGCTGCTCTCACGATTCGGATTCACCTCATCGCCTTGACGTGCGGCACTCAGAGCTCCACGCTTATGGAACAACTGTGGGTATATAAACTCTGCCGGAACAGTATAGCCTGGTCCACCGACTCCTAATTGTTTGTTTGCTTCCGCTCCCTTACTGTCTGGGTCTCCCCCTTGGATCATAAAGTCTTTTATGACGCGATGAAAGAGTGTTCCATTGAAGAATCCCTGCTCCACGAGTTTTAAGAAGTTATCTCTATGCAGAGGAGTCTCGTCGTAGAGTCTGACAGTGATATCTCCCTTTGTTGTTGAAATTTTAATTTTTGACATTTCTTTCTTTTTGTTTTGATACGTTTTCGTCAACTGTCAATATGATCATGCCATCATAAACAACAGTTTGAAGCATGCATATCACGCTTCAAACTGCAAAGATAACACTTTTTGTTTAATTATCAACATAAAACAGTTACTTTTTGTTTTTTTTTGTTTATCTTTTCTCTTTTAAATACCTCCAGGCATATATGGTAACAGGAACGGCTACAGCAAACACAGCAATCCATAAAATTATCTCGGTGGCAATATAGCCAAGGCAACTCTCCATAACAGAGAAGAGTCCCAACCCATCTACAAGAGCAACGAGTAAGAGAAACCATGATAGAAGGAGAGCAATTCTAAGGAGGAATCCTTTTCGAGTGTATTTCTTTTCTTTCATAAATAGGTGTTTTATGGAACGAAGGACAGGAGGTGCCCATGTCATAGCACCTGCCCCTCATATGACGAGAAAAAACATTAATACTTAAACGAAGAGCCACCTACGAACTCACGCATGATAGAGGTTGGAGGAATATCCTTGTCAGGGATTGGAGTGAAGTAATGAATGAACTTCAGGAGTCGGTGAGCCTCAGCATACTCTGGACAGTTTTTCGGAACAGACGATAGGATTGGCTCAGCATGATTTCTGAGAACGGCAAACTCTATGTTCAAGGCACTGTTGAACATCACGTCAGCATTTTCCTGATAAGGGAATATCCATTGCTCCTCACTACGGCATACATTCGGCCACTGACGAATGGTTTCACGTGCAGTGAAAGCACCCTTGTTATAGTCACGTATGATGCGTCGAAGGAGACGGTTGTCACGAGTAGGAATCCAGTTATGGTCGTCGAGCGAGACACTGGTGAGTGCAGAGGTGTAGATCTTATATTTTTTTTCGTCAGGGACGAGAGGTGTAAGCCTTGGATTGAGAGCATGTATGCCCTCGATGATAAGCACATGATTCTCTCGAATGCGTAACTTCTTTCCGTTCCACTCACGCATTCCCGTTGTGAAGTTATACTCTGGCACCTCCACCTCCTTCCCCTCCATAAGCATGGAGAGATGCTCACCAAGAAGTTTATGGTCTACTGTGTCGAAGTTATCGAAATCATATTGTCCGTTAGGCAGCAAAGGAGTGTCGATACGGTTCACAAAGTAATCGTCTGTGGAGAAGGATACAGGTCGTAGTCCACATGCGAGAAGTTGTATGGAGAGACGTTTGCAGAAGGTTGTCTTTCCCGAGCTGGATGGTCCTGTTATGAGTACTAACTTCAATCCGTTCTCGTGATATCGACGGTCTATCTCCTCAGCGATCTTCACAATCTTCTTCTCTTGAAGAGCCTCTGACACCTGGATAAGCTCTGCCGCCCTACCCTTTTGGCAAGCCTTGTTAACATCGCCAGCATTAGAGAGGTGCATGATGACGTTCCACCTTACCTGCTCGTTGTAGACATCGAACGTCATTGGCTGAGGAATACTTTCAGCAAGCGACTCTGGATTGTTCTTATCAGGAATGCGAAGTAGCATACCGTTTCCGTATTGCTCAAGTCCGAAGACACGGAGATAGCCAGCAGAAGGCACAAGAGGACCATAAAAATAGTCTACAGTATCGCCAAGAGTGTAGTAATCTGTATATACCTTCTCAGAGGTTTCTAAGAGCTTCACCTTGTCTGTGAAGCCACGCTCACGGAAGATACGGATTGCCTCTTCTGTAGGCACCTCACTCCTTCTGAAAGGCATATCGAGAGAGACGATCTCCTCCATACGCTTTTTCACAAGTTCAATCTCCTCTTCTGAGAGACCACGCTTCCTACCCTCTGAAGAAGGCTTTACGAAGTTGCAGTAGTATCCGCGTGATATAGGATGTTCAATATACAGCTTTGCTCCTGGGAAGACGTCTTGCACAGCCTTATATAACACGAAGCACAAAGAACGAGTGTATACACGCATTCCACTTGGTGATGTGATGTCGAGGAATTCCACATCTCTGTTTTGATAAAGTCGGAATTTCAGTCCTTGAGAAGCGAAATTCACCTTTGCCGACACCACATGGTGAGAAAGTTCTATACCGAACTCTGGGAAGATATCAATCAGAGAGCTACCAACGGGGAAACTCTTGGTTGTGTTGTTGTTAAGGCAACGTATTTGAAGCATTTCTTTATATTATTTCTTTATATTCTGTATTCTTAAAAAAAATATATATTCTTAGTAATCATCATATTCATTACTTCTGAACCTTCATTGCCGGACCAGGGTTATTGTATCCGTATTTCTCTTTTAATGTGGCATTTGTTTGAAGTCGGTTAGAATAGACTGAATACCCATCTGTGCAAGCATCGAAATAGATTGGGAAGGCACGGAAGTTCGTGGCATAGGGAGAGAGATGTGGGGCAGAGACGGTGTTTCCCGTGATGATGGAGTTTGGTTGGTTAGACATTGTGTATATGCCGCCAGCATCGTAGAGAATTCTTGCATAGTCAGAAACGTTGTTCCCGATTATCTTGTTGTTTCTCATTCCAGTGTCTTCTGGTGTCCATCCCCATCCCACACATATTCCACAATAATTCACCTTAGAGACCGAATTATGCAGAATTCTTGTATTGCGCACAAAACCGCATGCGATGCCTACAGCCCCCCAGTCTTCGTTTGCTGCATCGGAGACGGTATTTCCGATGATATCGATATTTTCTGTGTATTCAGAGTTAGGAACGAGGAATCGCTTACCGTTCACTGCCATTCCCAACGGTCTGTGCACCTCTGTTTCCCCTTCAAGGAACGAACCAGCGAGGATGGCTGTTCCGCCTATGTCAGAGAACTTATTCTTCTCTATACGCACATTCTGACAGCCAGAGACAAGGTCAAGAGCTATAGAAGCGAGATGAGAGAAGAGGCAACTGGTGAAATCAATATTTTCTGCATTACGCACGCTGATAGCAGCCTCTGGGCGTAGAATCCATGCTTGATTCTCAAGACCCTTTGCCCATGGTAGTCCCTCATTTTCTGTAAGCTTATAAGCCTCAGAGATGGCAAATCCCCCTTGCAGGGTTACATGTCCGCAAGTCTCTGGTCTTCTCCATGCGGAATGCATGAACGCTATGTTCTGGAATGAAAGATGGTGTATTTTATCGTTCACGCCACCTTCTATGGAAAGCAGTTTGTTTAGGATAGGAACGGTGACATCAGAGGGAACGAAAGAATAGATGTTTCCAGTGGAATAATCCTGCCACCATTCATTCTCCTCATCAAGGAACTGCTTAGCATTGCGAAGAGTGAACGACGAAGCTCCTCGCTCGCCTTCTGTGAGTGGTTGCGGCCAAGGGTGAGAGAATTCCCATCTGCTCTCTGGATTTCTGAATGAAAGAATAGCCTTATCTCCATCAAACTGAAAATCCTTCACGCGTAGGATTGCTATTGCCCAGCGTTGATGGAGAACCATTTCTAACTGCGGTGCATCGGCAATGGAGAATATTCCAAAATCTTTTAGTGCAGAGGCTGGGATAGTGATGGTCTCAGCGTCTTTGTCGAAATCGATGATTCGCTGCATGTTATAGTCGCCAAAGGCAGTGGCAAGAGATAGTTTTTTATCAGAATGCCATAACGAACGAGTGAACAAAGGGCGTCCAGAGCAAAGGTGCCGGGAAACAGAAATTGGAGCTTTACTTTTCTTAGAAGAGATGTTTAGAGAAGCACTTTTCTCAGAGAGATGGGAAGAGAGTGAGATTCCCCCAGAGATAACCGCTTTCTCTTTTCCTGTTGAAAGAAAAACAGTCTTGCTGTCTGGGGTTCCGCTGTCTTCTGGTCGTAAGAAGATAGGCTCGTCGAGATAGAAGGTCTCACCGCTCTGAAGGTAAATGTTTACGCCACCACGGGTACGAGGGTCGGAAGTGCGTCGCCACTCGCGTGCCATGCGTACAGCACGCTGTATGGTGCACAATGGGGAGTCTTTTGTACCGAGAGAGTTATCATTCCCTTGAGGATGAACATATATGTCTCCTGCCCACGCTCTGCAGGACATAAGAAGGAGGAAGATGAAAGAGCATCGCATATAGAGTTAGAGATTTATAGGTTAAAAGTTTTTTAGATTAAAGAAAGAGCATATGATACCTATCCACAGCCTCGACAATTTCTTCCCTTTGAAGAGCATCCGCATCCGGAGCATCCGTTTCCGGGATTCCGGAACTGCTGATACATCTTGTAGCCTACATAGATGAAACATGCGGCAAGGATTATGATTGTAAGAATATCTTGCATAAGCATTGTATTTTTGTGAAGAATTTATAGAATTCGTGAAATTATTGGATAATAAAATAAGCAATGGCAGAGAGAAGCCATGCCACAGCAGTGGTGTAGACAACCACAAAGGCAGTCCATTTCCATGAGCCCGACTCGTTCTTTATTGCAATCACCGTAGCTATGCAAGGGAAATAGAGAAGAACAAAGACGAGAAATGCAACTGCTGAGGCTGTGGAAATGCCATCTGCTGACATCTTTTCATATAAAGCGGAATTTCCACCTTCAACAGAGAGAGAATCATCATCTCCAGAGTAGAGCACACCAATTGTAGAGGCTACTATTTCCTTTGCGCCGATACCAGCAATGAGTCCCATATCGAGTTTCCAGTTAAAGCCCATTGGAGAGAATACTGGTTCTATGACCTTTCCTATCTGCCCTATGTAACTCTGCTCTTGTTGTTCTTGAAGTGAGAGATTATCGTTATGAGGGAAATATCCTAAAGCCCAAACGATTATTGAAGCCACAAGAATCACTCCACCCATCTTCCGCAGATACTCACGACCTTTCTCCCATGTATGCCTAACAATAGATTTAACAGATGGGAAGCGGTAAGGTGGGAGCTCCATAACAAACGGAGTGTCGTCGCCCTTTACGACATATTTCGACAAAAGGCGTGACATTAATCCCGCAACGAATACTCCGAAGACGTATAGTGCCACGAGAGCTATTCCCTGATATTCTACGGCGAAGAATGCTCCGATAATCATGACATATATTGGAAGACGTGCCGAACATGATATGAAAGGAAGAATCATCATCGTTATGAGACGTGAGCGCTGACTTTCTATGGTTCGTGTTGCCATTACCGCTGGGACGTTGCATCCGAAGCCCATGATGAGTGGGATGAACGACTTTCCATGGAGTCCGATTTTATGCATGATCTTATCCATGATAAATGCCGCTCGTGACATATACCCCGAATCTTCCATATACGATATAAAGGCATATAGAATAAGAATCTGTGGGAGGAAAACAATTACCGAGCCAACACCTCCGATGACACCGTCGGTGAGCATGTCTTTCAACATTCCGTCAGGCATCACTGAGGCCACAAACTCACCAAGCCATTCCACTCCACTCTCTATCCAGTCCATAGGATATTGACCGAGGGTGAAGGTAACCTGGAACATCAGATACATCATTAGCAGAAAGAAAGGGAAACCAATGTGCTTATGGGTTATGACATGGTCTATGATGTGAGTGATTTTGTATGTGTCTTCTTTGTCACCAATTCCGAACTCCGCCTCCTGGAGAGCACCGTTTATGAAGCCGTACTTCGCATCCATTATGGCAGTCTCCGCATCACTTTTCAGCTCCTTGGAGATTACTCTTGCTGCCTCCTCCCTTACTTGGAAAAGTTTATCGGAATTATCTAAGGAACATATGAAGTTCTCTGCCTCTTTATCGCCTTCGAGGAATTTAATGGCAAGGAATCTCGGTGTGTATCTCTGCTTTACCTTTGAGTCCTGACGGAGAATGTCTCGGAGTGCATTGATGCCTTGCTCTATATAATGCCCATGGTTGACGTGTATATGTCCCTCTTTTATCTTTCCTTCATAAATGCCGATGATGGTACGGAAGAGTTCTTCCACTCCCCTACCCGTCTTGAAGACCGTAGGAACCATGGGAACTGCAAGCAGGTTACCTAACTTCACATGGTCTATATTATCGCCTCGACGTTCTGTTTCATCGAACATATTCAATGCACATACCATTCGCAAGTTCATGTCAATGAGTTGTGTTGTAAGATAAAGGTTACGCTCAAGGTTCGAAGCGTCGAGGACATTTAGCACGACATCTGGTGTTTTGTCGATTATCTGTCGGCGGACATATATCTCCTCAGGACTATAGGTAGAGAGTGAGTAGGTTCCAGGAAGGTCGGTAAGGTGAAACTCATAGCCTTCAAACTCTGCAATTCCAACGGTTGCAGAGACGGTTACCCCAGAGTAGTTTCCAACCCTTTCATTGGCTCCAGAAGCGTAGTTAAAGAGAGATGTCTTTCCGCAGTTCGGGTTTCCCACAAGTGCTACGTTTATATGTCTGCGCCTCTTAGCCGCTGCTGCTTGCATAACCTGGTCGTCGTCGTCGTATGAACGGTTTATTGACAGGTTCTCGCGGTTTGAGAGGTTTATCTTTTTGGCTTCTTCGAGAGTGACAACTTGTATATGTTCCGCTTCATCTCGGCGGAGTGAGATTTCATATCCCATGAGCATATACGTAACAGGGTCTTGAAGTGGTGCGTTCTGAAGCACTGTGATCTCCTTGCCACGTATAAAGCCCATCTCTACGATTCTCTTTCTAAATCCTCCGTGTCCGTAAACCTTTACGATGACACCTTTTTCACCCGTATGCAGTTCTGAGAGTTTCATATATTGGTGTGCTATTATTCCTTTCTAATAATACTATCTGTGGTCTCCTTTTTTTGAAACCTTATGCAAAGTTAATGAATAATTTTATTCGTCCAAAGCAATTAATGCTTTTTTCACCTTATTTTATATTTTTCTGTAGCAAAATCACTTATTATTGCGAGGAAAGGAAGGAAAAAAATAAAAAAAATGCCATTTCTCTTCGTTTTTTCACGTTTTTTCCTTACCTTTGTCAGTCAGAAATTATCAACCTCTTTAAAAATAATATTATGATCAAACAAATTTCATTATTATTGTTACTGCTCGTTGCTGTGGTAACAGAAACAAAAGCAGAAAATTACCCATACCGTTCAGACGTCTTGTGGGTAACCGCTCCAAACCACGACAACTGGCTATACGAATGCGGTGAGAAACCAAAGGTGGAGGTGGAGTTCTACAAATACGGTATTCCACGAAACGCTGAGGTGACATGGACAATTGCAAATGACCTCCTAACCCCAGACACTAAAGGCAGTCTGACTCTCAAGAACGGTAGAGGAACAATTGTTATGCGCACAAGGAAAGAGGCGGGCTTCTCTGACCTCGTTCTGAAAACAACTGTTGACGGAAAGGAATACACCCACCATGTGAAGGTTGGCTTTTCTGTTGACAAAATACGTCCGTTCACAAAAGAACCTTCTGACTTCACCGCTTTCTGGAATGAAGAAAAAGAGTCGTTGAAGAAGATTCCACCGACATACACACGAGAGCGTGCAGAGGAATTCTGTACAGACAAGATTCTCTGTGACCTTATAAAAATTCAGGTGGACAAGAGGCACTCGGTGTATGCCTATCTCACTTATCCAAGAAATGCTGAGAAGGGGAAGCATCCTGCCGTTGTCTGTCCTCCAGGAGCAGGAATAAAGACCATCAAGGAGCCTCTACGCCATAAATATTATGCTGAGAACGGTTTCCTTCGCCTTGAGATGGAAATACATGGTCTTGACCCAAGACTGTCTGAAAAGACATTCAAGGACATACAGAGTGCGTTTGCCACCTCAGGGAACAACTACCTTGAGAATGGCCTCGACAACCGCGATAACTATTATATGAAACATGTGTACCTCTCTCTCCTGAGAGCCATTGAATTCATGAAAAGTCTGCCTGAATGGGATGGAAGAAATCTTGCTTTCCAAGGTGGCTCACAGGGAGGAGCACTCGCACTAATAGCAGCAGGACTAAGCAATGAGGTTACTTGTGTGGCAGCAAACCATCCTGCTCTGTCTGATATGGCTGCATATTCTGAGAAAGGACGTACTGGTGGGTATCCTCATTTCAACCGCATAAACGGTATGATGACAGCAGAGAAAATTCGTGTGATGGCATACTACGACGTTGTGAATTTCTCTCGCCATATTACCTGTCCTGTATTCATGACCTGGGGCTACAATGACAACACCTGTCCTCCAACCACTTCTTACGCCGTTTGGAACACCTTGACATGTGAGAAGACTCCACTCATAACCCCAATTAATGAACATTGGACATCAGAAGACACTGAACGCGCCATTATGGAATGGATAAAATATAACGTAAAATAAACGATAAGAATATCTTTCCAGCAAAGCAAAACAGTGAGTGAAGTTAGGAATTGTAATTGCCGTTTCCTCTCATCTTACATGCAAAAGCTCAATGCGGAAACAACAGAAAACGGAAAAGAGCAAAGATTGTATGTTAAAAAATCATAAAGACAAAAATGTATCTTATAAAATTTGAAGCCTTTTAAATTTTTTATCATTACCTTTGCAACATATATCTGGCGAAAAACTTAAAAGTCAGCTAACCTCAAACAAAAACAATTACTGGATATTTACGTTAAGTGAAACGTTAACTAAAATCTAAAATACAGAAATGAGTCAAATTAACAAGACAACAATGTCCAACTGGCGTTGGATTATGTGTGCAATGCTTTTCTTTGCCACAACAGTGAATTACATGGACCGTCAGGTTCTGTCGCTAACATGGAAGGACTTTATCTCTCCAGAATTCCACTGGACAGATGAGATCTACGGTAATATCACCGCTACCTTCTCAATATTCTATGCAGTTGCCAATCTTTTTGCTGGAAAGTTCGTAGACTGGATGGGAACAAAGAAGGGCTACCTCTGGGCAATCGTAATCTGGTCGCTCGGCGCTGTGCTCCACGCATTCTGCGGAATGTTTACAGAAGGATGGATGGGAGGCGACTACACCTCAAAGGCTGCGCTCATTGGAGCGACTGGCGATGCAGTATTTGCCATAGCGACGATAAGCATGTACGCATTCCTCTTCTGCCGTTGTATACTTGCTCTCGGTGAGGCAGGAAACTTCCCTGCAGCTATCAAGGTTACAGCAGAATACTTCCCAAAGAAGGACCGTGCGTTCGCTACAGCAATATTCAACTCTGGAGCATCTGTAGGCGCCCTTGCCGCACCAGCCACTATCCCTCTCCTTGCAAAGGCAATGGGTTGGGAGATGGCATTCATCATTATAGGTGCTCTTGGCTTCATATGGGCAGGTATTTGGATTTTTGTCTATGAGAAGCCAAACAAGTCAAGCCATGTGAACGCTGCTGAGCTGAACTACATCAATCAGGACGACGCAGATCATAATGCTGCAGCACCTGTAGAGACGGAAGAGAAAAAGGAGAAGCATATGAGCTTCCTTCAGGCTTTCTCATACCGTCAGACATGGTCGTTCGCATTCGGAAAGTTCATGACCGACGGCGTATGGTGGTTCTTCCTCTTCTGGGCTCCTGCTTACTTCTCTGACCAATATGGCTATACCTCTGACTCAAGTATGGGTATCGCACTCATCTTCACTCTCTATGCAATCGTAACAGTTCTCTCAATGTTCGGAGGTTACCTTCCAAAGCTCTTCGTAGAGAAGAAAGGCATGAACCCTTACCAAGGACGTATGCTCGCAATGCTTATCTTTGCCTTCTTCCCAATGCTCGCACTCTTCGCACAGCCAATGGGACAGTATAGCGCATGGTGGCCTGCAATTATCATTGGTCTCGTAGGTGCTGGACACCAAGCTTGGTCGGCAAACATCTTCTCAACAACGGGAGATATGTTCCCAAAATCTGCTGTGGCTACAATCACTGGTATTGGCTCAATGGCAGGAGGTGTAGGTTCATTCCTTATTAACAAAGGTTCTGGTCAGCTCTTCACATTCGCTGAAGGACAGGGAGCTGCATTCCAGTTCATGGGCTTCGAAGGTAAGCCTGCTGCTTACATGATTGTGTTCTGCATCTGTGCAGTAGCTTATCTCATCGGATGGGTTGTTATGAAGGCTCTCGTTCCGAAGTACAAGCCTATCGTACTCGAATAATATTATTCCCATTCTCTATAAATAGGTAATCAGCGAAGAACTCACTTCTTGATTACCTATTAATAACAAAGTTCTACGGTTCTATTATTATCCGCTCTCTGGTTATCTGAACAAAGAGCATAAGGAAAATTTATAGCCTACTATAAAACTGCATTAACTAAAAAGACAACATATAAAAAACAGACTAAATCATTAACAATTAAACACTTTATCAAAAAAATGCAAAGTAATAACATTCCTACAGTAAAGCTCGGCATAATTGCCGTTAGCCGTGACTGCTTCCCTATCGCACTTTCTACCCAGCGCCGCGAGAACATCGTAAAGGCATACAAGGGTGAGATTTTCAACTGCCAGACAACTGTTGAGAACGAAAAGGATATGCTCAAGGCCGTGGCTGAAGTAAAAGAGGCTGGATGCAACGCACTCGTTGTTTTCCTCGGAAACTTTGGTCCAGAGACTCCAGAGACTCTTATCGCAAAGAACTTTGATGGTCCTTGCATGTTCGTAGCTGCAGCAGAGGGTGATGGCGACATGATCAACGGTCGTGGCGACGCATACTGCGGTATGCTCAACTGCTCTTATAATCTCGGAATGCGTCACCTCAAGGGTTACATCCCAGAATATCCAGTAGGCACAGCAGAGGAAGTGGCAAAGATGATCGCCGACTTCGTTCCTGTTGCTCGCGTGATTATCGGTCTTAAGGGTCTGAAGATCATCACTTTCGGTCCTCGTCCACAAGACTTCTTCGCTTGTAACGCTCCTATCAAGGGACTTTACGAACTTGGTGTTGAGGTAGAAGAGAACTCCGAGCTCGACCTCCTTGTTGCTTACAAGAATCATGAGAACGACCCTCGTATCGACGCTGTCTGCGAGGATATGGCTCAAGAGATGGGTTGCGGATGCTACTATCCAGACCTCAGCCGTCGTATGGCACAATTTGAGCTCACTCTTCTCGACTGGGCAGAGGAGCACAAGGGTTCACGCCAATATGTAGCATTTGCCGACAAGTGCTGGCCTGCATTCCCAAGCCAGTTTGGTTTTGAACCTTGCTATGTAAACAGCCGTCTCGTTAGTCGTGGAATTCCTGTAGCTTGTGAGGTTGATATCTACGGTGCTCTCTCTGAATACATCGGTATGTGCGCAAGCGACGATACTGTTACTCTTCTTGACATCAACAACTCTGTTCCTCAGTATATCTACGACGAGGATATCAAGGGTAAGTTCGACTATAAGCTCACAGATACATTCATGGGCTTCCACTGCGGAAACACTCCTCAGTGCAAGATGTGCTCAAACCGTAAGATTAAGTATCAGCTCATTCAGAACCGTCTGCTCGAAAACGGTGGTGAGCCAGACTTCACACGCGGTACACTTGAAGGTGATATCGCTGCAAGCAACATCACATTCTATCGCCTGCAGTGCGACTCTCAGGGTGAGCTCCGCTCATACATCGCTGAGGGTGAGGTTCTCGATGTTCCTACTCGCTCTTTCGGAGGTATCGGTATCTTCGCTATTCAGGAAATGGGACGCTTCTATCGTCACGTACTCATCCAGAAGGGTTATCCACACCACGGAGCTGTTGCGTTCGACCATATCGGCAAAACTCTCTTCGAAGTGTTCAAGTATCTCGGCGTAAAGGATATCGCTTACAATCAGCCTAAGTGTCTCCCTTACCCAACAGAAAATCCATTTGTTAAATAATGGTAAAGTAATTGTCTTATCATAATTTGTTTGTGAGGGCTGATGTATACTTTTATACATCAGCCTTTTTCATGCTTACCAGCGTATTACAATACGTCAAAAAAAATCAAGTGACAGGAATATCTTCAGAAGATTTCAAAAAAAGAGCTGTTTCCAACAATAAAATCAAAAATTTAACGTTATATAAAAAAAGAGAGTGAAAACACACGAAGAACATTAGAGACATTCATACATTGAAAAATCTAAGGTTTCTTCAGCATATTAATGAAAAGGACAAAAAACAAGGAAACAGATGGTAATATACATATTGTATCTCACAATAGCATTTGTAATAGCAACGGTGATTGGAGCTGTTTCGATTCCAAGAATTGTCAAACTGGCAAACAGTCTGCATCTCTACGACCTTCCTAATAGCAGAAAGGTTCATAAACTGCCGATACCAAGGTTGGGAGGGGTGGCTTTCCTTCCTGCTGTGGTGATAGCAATAGCAGTAATTGCAGCTTTCAATGAACGCTTAGAAATGTTCCCATTATTGAAAGGTGTTGCTCCACAGCATTATATAGCATATATTGCTGGAGCAATGATGCTTTATATACTCGGTATCTACGATGATGTACACGGAGTGGGTTACAAAGTAAAATTTCTGGTTCAGATTTTCTCAGCTTTCCTGCTTTGCGTGAGTGGTCTGTGGATAGCCAATATGGACAATATTTTCTATATACAGCATCTCCCCTATTGGATAGGTATGCCACTGACGGTTTTGTTCATTGTATACGTTACAAACGCAATGAACTTGATAGACGGCATAGACGGTTTGGCTTCTGGACTGTCTACAATCTCATGCGGAGTGAGTATGGTGTTGTGCATCATGACAGAGAAATATCTTCTTGCAATGCTTGCTACTTCTTTCATAGGTGTTCTCCTTGCATTTTTCTCTTATAACGTATATGGTAGAAAAAATAAAGTTTTTATGGGAGATGCTGGCTCTTTGACTTTAGGATACACACTGAGCTTCGTGATTCTCCACTTTTGGCAGAAGAATCCAGTTTGGAATCCGTATTTCCACAATGTAGGTATAGTGCTCTTAAGTACATTAGTGATTCCGATGCTTGATGTGGTGAGGGTCATGATGAGTAGACTGCGAGATGGAAGAAATCCTTTCCTTCCAGACAAAAACCATATTCACCACAAACTCATGCGCACGGGACTCTCTGGACGTCAGACTATGGTTACGATCCTTGCCCTTTCAATATTCGTTATCATGGTGAATTATTTTGTCTCTTCTTATTTGAGCCAGACACTGATGGTATTGCTTGATGTTCTACTGTTCTTCCTAATGCACTACGTTATAAACATCTTTATAATGAGATACGAAAACAAGAATGGAATAGAATACAATAGAACTTTTTGATTATATATTGTTGAAACGTATATTTTTTTTATATCTCTTAATTGAGATAAATTAAAAAAACGACAGCAAAGAAGATAGTATTAGCCAATCCGAAGAAAATTCCTTGAGAAAAATTTGCGGATTGGCTTCTTTTTTGTTAATTTTGTATCAGAAAAAGCTAAAGATTGAAACGCATTTTTTTTAAGCAATATCGAGATGCGAGATATCTTAAATAAAGCAACAGATATAGAAATGACAAACCTTTAAGAGAAACAACAAGATACACATATTTTTTTATGATGAAAAGGATTATAAATAGTTATTGCCTTGCAATGGGAGTAATGGTAACACTGTTTTCATTCAGCTCATGTCTTAACGATTCTGACATCGTAGATGAAGGAAACCAAGCTTTCGATACAGAGAAGATTCCACTCGATTTCGATTGGAAGGCATCGAGACACATTACAGTGAACGTCAAGAGTGCCACAACAACGAAAGTATCTATCTTCTCAGACAAGGAATTTAGTAGACTATTGTGCTGCGAAATGCTTACTGCTGATGAGGTGAACAACATTCCTCTGACGGTAAGCGACGATACAAATGTGCTTTATATGTCTTACGTAAGTAGAAACGGAGGAACAACAGTAAAAGTGCTTGACCTTCAACAGAGCGCTATTGCGACTCGTGCTTCAGAGGAAGGCATAATTGTTGAGGAAATTGACGATGCTGCTGAGATCGTGGCACACAGTAGCGAGTATGAGCGCATTGCAATGCCAAATAGCCGAGAAATGGGAACGATATTCTTTGAGGACAAATATCCGGAAGTAGGCGACTATGACATGAACGACTTTGTCTTGGGCTATAACATCGACTATACCAACGATTCCAGAACAGAAACTCTTGTCATAAAGCTGCAGATACGTGCCGTTGGCGGAAGCCTTGCCTTTGTGCCTGGACTGGAGATTAAGGGAGGCGTAAAAATGGCTGATATCAGCAGTATCTTCTGGACTTCTACAGATAGTCGGCTTTCGGTAGAGAATCTCTCTGCAGAAGGAACAAACCTTCCACCTGTTCTTCTTGTGAAGGGAACAAGTGAACTGAAAGACGAGACAGGGTTCTTTAATACCAAAAAGCGTATAAAGAACGAGAGCGAACTGCCTATTATTACAATTACCATAGAAAGAAACCGCAAAGGTGGTGAGACAAAGTTGAACAAGAGCAATATGTATAATCTTTTTATCTATAACACTGTTACAAAGGTAGAGATTCACGAAAAAAACCAAAAGGCAACGATATATGCGTCCAACAAAAACGATGTCTTCAAGGACGAGAAAAACAACGTCTGGGCTATTAGCTTCCCTAAGATTGTTCCACATACCTACGAGAACATACATATCTCCAAAGCATTCGACCACTTCAACAAATGGCTGATGTCAAGCGGAGAGAATGCAAAAGACTGGACAGACTCTTTCGACAAAAAAAGTGTCATAGAATACGGTGAGGACAAAAGTGACTCAGAAGCAGAAAAACCGTCTATTAGTATCTCGGAATCTGTGGTGCGCATACCTGCAGAAGGTGGAAAGATCGAAGTTCCTGTAGATGCTAATGTTGACTACGACGTGTATGTCGGAGAACAAGGCTGGATATACGACTTCCAGCAAGAGAACGGAAAGTTAGTGCTCTTTGCACAGAACAATTTCAATTCCACAGAAAAGACAGCCATAGTGACACTTGTTGCGAAAAACCATTCTTCTGTAAGCTGCTCTTTCACTGTCTCTCAGGCTTCTATTGCATACAGTGGAGCAATGATAAAGACAAATGGGGAGTTTGCTTCGAAAATGAAAACGCTTGCTGTAAACAATGGAGCTTCGGCAGAAGACATCAAACGCATTGTCTTTGTTGGACATAGTGAGAAATATAAGGAGACAAACGGTATAGGACTACCGAAGAATGTCATTGACATACGTTGCGGGAGAGACTACGAGCATGTATATGCAGAATGGGACACTTCTACTGGTACGGTAAGCATAAGCACCCCTGGAAGCGTTATCAACTCTGGAAACACTTGCTCTTACATGTTCAATCTCCTGCAGGGACTCGAAACGGTAGACTTCTCTGGTCTTGAGACTTCACAAGTCACAAACATGTCATATATGTTTAATAAGTGTAGCTCACTGAAGAGTGTAGACCTAAGGCCTTTGAACACATTAAACGTGAACAATATGAGTAATTTGTTCTCAAACTGTTCATCACTGACAGAGGTGAAGATTGGATGTACAAAAACTGCTCTCTACGATGCTGATGCGGAAGGGAACGGTTGCACATATCGACTCTTCGAAAACTGCTCATCACTAAAAGAGATAGACCTTTCGACATTCGATTTCGCAGATGTGAAAACTCTAAACGCGACGTTCATCGGATGCAAGGCATTAGAGAAAGTGTTGTTTGGAAAGAATAACACATCAAAGATAGTGATGCTGAAACGCACTTTCCAGCAGGCAGGAAATGGAAACTTCGAATGCAAGAATGCAGACTTCTCTTCTCTGAGGTATATCCCCATGACTATTTTCGAAGGGGGAACAAATATAACCTCAGTAGATTTCTCGGGGTGGAAGACTCCTAATCTGGAGACCATGAACAGTGTCTTCTCTGGTTGTTCAAATGCAAAGAGAATAAATATCTCTGGCTGGTCTGGAGAAAAAATCAGTAAGATGGACAGAACGTTCAACGGTTGTGCTCTTGTAGAGGAGATAGACTTCGGCTGGAACTTTAATATTCCTGAAACTGCGTTTATAGACTATATATTCTACTGCACAGCAGCAACATCAAAGAATACTGTTGTGAAATGCAGCCAGAAGACTGCTGACCTCCTTCTTCCAATGAAGGATTATAACAACAATAGCAGGACGTTCATAAGAGACTATGCAAAGTTCGAAATATATTAACCGAACCTTAAAAAAAAGATATCCAAAGGCTCTATCAGGAGTTGCCTTTATACGAAAAAACGAGGCGTTATATACAGTTACTGAATCAACAGTAAACAACAAAACAGTGTAAAGCTTTTGAGCTAAGAGAAAAATATATCGCATGTTATGGAAATCGAGTAGGAGGTAAACGTTAATCATAGGCGTTTATCTCCTACTTTCACGTTTACCGACCTCTCACACCTTATGAGAACATTCGCATAAGGTGTGTTATG